>JAEIGA010001386.1_pt1 | contig 37721 bp, 71 predicted proteins | sample 9270691 | NCBI WGS metagenome assembly JAEIGA01 (sample SAMN17057246, study PRJNA624740) | gut metagenome | biome: biome; isolation source: fecal sample | host: Bos grunniens | place: China: Xizang | collected 2019
CTGTAAGAATTGAAGAACAAAAACTCACTACTACCATAGCAATAATAAAATCAACTGTACTCATTATACTTGATCTCCTTTATCTTCGTTAAAGCACTCTTCACACTTAAATATGTGAGGATGAGCAGACTTATGATACAATCGTTTATCATACTTATTACATATATGAAAAGGTCGCGAACCAGTAATTACTTTTATCATGTCCTGTTTATCCTCTGTTATACTGAGAAATTTACAAGTCGGTAAACAAAAATCATTGTTCATACTTTAATCCTCCCATTTCTGAAGTTCTTCAATCTGGTCTTCGAGCCATTCTGTGGTCCTTTTATCTATTCCAGTATCAAGCCGAACCAAATGCATAAGTACCTCAAGAGTTCTAGCAAGCTTATCTTCAAGGTATTCTACTTTTTCTTCAAGTGACATAATAAACAAACCTCCTTAGTACTATAATTAGTATACAATACAAGGAGGTTTAGTTTTATAATATTATTTAAATAAAACGTGTTTCATTAAAAGTCTTGCCAAAACCGACCTTAAGTCTAGTAGGCTTCAAACCAAACCAACTAAGGTACCAAGGTAGCTTAGTTACAATAACTAGCTCACCATTATGTAAGACTGGATTATTATCTACAAAGTCTTTATAAGAGCCTCTACGATGACATACAGTAGTTCTCATACTATTAGTAATTGACATTACTTTTCTCCTACTACTTTAATCTTATAACCGAGCGCTTCTTCAATCTCTGCCACAGTCATTTCTTTATATTCGGTCTTTCTAATAATAGTAAAAGGAATGCAGTAAAATTGATTTGATGTATAGTGTGTGTCGAACCTGAGAGTAAATGACTTACCATATACAGCATCAAAGTGTTTAGTTACGCACTTAAGCATTGCTGTAAGAGTATTAACTTCTTTTACTGAGCCACATCCCTTAGGAACAAGCTGGACTCTAGGAAGTACAACTTCGGTTGATGCTGCATACCTATCTTTATTACTAATCATATGCCCTGCTGTCTTTTCCACATAAGTATAAATAATGCCTGCGTTAAAATCTGTTGACTGAAAGTAATTCAAATCTTTATCCTCCTCTTCATTTAAAGCTATAAGATATTTTATTTCTCTAGTATCTATCCAATCCTCATGTAAAAACCGCTGGAAGCTGTTATCGGGCATCAGTACACATCTACGCGGGAAGGACTCACAGTCATACCTAAAAGCAGTGTATCTAAACAGCTTACCATCTACCTCAAAATATATATCTCCTAAATGCGTCTTACGCATATTAACTACCGGCTTGATTGCATCGTCGTACATAACAGCAAAGCATCTCATGTTAACCTGTCCTCCTGTTAATTCCTTCTTATTATATAATATCTATCTCCAGATTTTATCTCGCCCCAACCAGAGCAAGATTCTGGTTCAAGATTTTTCTTAGCCCACTTAAGAGCTTGTGTGGCAGTCATGAATCCTGACTTAATAGGTAGATGATTATTCAGACGATCTCTTATTTGAAACATTGCGGATACTCCTCTTCATCCAACTTCTAGATCCACAGTTATGGCAGTAAGTCAGTCTGTAGTCTCTGATTCTCTTAGAGTCCTTATCCCACCAAAGCCAGTGGAAGGGAGCCTTCCAAACCCAGTGCCAGTAGTTATTAAATCGTCTGGGTGCCTTGCACTTAGGACATATTACTTTTACTTCTTTCATTTGTAGTTTCTCATACTCCTTTTTAACTTTTTCATCTTTCAGTTGTTCTTCAAGGTATTCATCGAATGTCATATCTTATTTCTCCTTTATATATTTAGTTTACTATTTAGATATTATTTAACAAACCAAACAGTAAAAGAGAAAATACAGGTAGCAATGCCAACTACTATTTCTGTTATGCCTAGCCACTTAGGGTACCAAGTTTTTTCTAGATCATTTTTACCGCTACCAATATAACATACACCGAGAAATATTACTAAAAGATTTAAAAATGCTTTAAGCAATATCATAGCAATACCTTACTTTTCCTTTCTATACTTATAACCATTTATAATAAGTGTATCTATGTTTTCCAGCTTATCAGGATCCAGCTCGAATTCAATATCAATCTCTCTAAGCTGTACTTTAAACTTATCACAGTTAGTAATAGTTAGGGTCTGCGGACTTAGGTCAGGATCAAGCTTTCCCCAAGCATGAGCTTCTCCATCTGCTTTCCAGTAAGGATACTCAGGAGGATCTCCAGCAGTAATTATAGAACCGTAATGACAGCGAGGACATACTTTCCAGTCACCATCATGCTCTAAGATAGTACCACATCTTTTACAAGTCTCGGAAGTAGAAGGTACAGAAGTTTCTACATGAGTATATGTAGGCAAGGTATAGCGACAGCTCTCACACATTTCATCACCTAGCTCATTAATAATAACATAGCCCTTACATACAGGACAGAGTTTGTTTACGTATTGTACTTCCATATCTTACTCCTCATTCATAAAATCTTCAAAGACTTCTATAATATTACCGTAAGAACAAAAGCTTTCAGCAAAGGGGTCATGTAGAACTTTACGACCTTTTTCATCAAAGGTTACTAAACAATAATCTGCATAGCCATCATCGTCAGACCACTGATAAATAAGATTACCCTCAGTATCTTCATAAAAATTATGACAATAAAAACTAATATCTTTTCTATGCTTTGCTACTTCTTCTATTCTCTTACCATTAAACTTTTTATACTTCATATAGTTAATCCTTTGACATCTTAGCTCCGCAGTAAGGGCAATATTTAAACATAACTTTATTGTTATAAACATTTACTGTTTGAGTTATATTACAATTAGAGCAGGTGCGTGTAGTTCCACCATCGCCTATTTTTTTACATTCCCACTTACCTTCTTTAATAGGATACTTAATTACCTGACCGTAATACTGTCGCACTACTTCTCTCTTTCCCTGAGGATAGTTCCAGTTGTTTATGTACTCTATTTGACAGGACTTAGGAGCTTTAGTTATCACAGTACCTACTACAAAGTCTCTATACTTCGGTGCCTCAAAGATTACTTTATCACCGAGCTCTATCTTATTATCTAAGAAGTCTTTATCAAAAAATTCTACAGGTTCTTTCATTATTAATCCTCCTCTATATGCATATAGGCTCCGCAGCTTGGACAATATGTACTCATACAATTATTCTCACCATCTCTGCGGAGTAGTGCAGGTTCCTTACAGAGGGAACAATAAGGCGGTCTACCAAGAGTCTTAATCCATTCTCCTGCTATTACTCTTCCATAACCTTCATCATATAAGAAGACTGCTAGGTCTTCTGCGAATTCCTTCGGCATGTCATAGTTAAGATGAATAGTCTTAGCTAGTTCTTTAATCTGATTCACAAGGCACCTCCGTAGCTCTACTATGAGTAGTAGCAAACTTGATAATATCTTTTGGTGTTATAAAACGATGAAAGGTCTTTTTTACTTCTGCTCCACAACTAGGACACATAGCTTTACCCTGCACTACTGCTTCATAATCTGTAGTATACATATACTCATGAGTAACTATATGAGTATCATAATAATACATAACAACATCTACTTCTTTATTACAATGTTCACAATGTACTTGAACCATAAGTTATTCCTCCTTATTATATACTTTCTCTAATAGCCTGTTCAACATCACTTACAGAAGCTCCATCTGCGAACATAGCCTTAGCCATGCCAGCAAGGTCATAAAGAGACTTAGTAAACTTATCCTTGTACTTTGCTTCATTCCACTGCTCAGCAGGAATATAGTGATAGTTATAAATAGTAAATACCCCAGGCTTTCTGTAATCTGAAAGTCCTGCACCACTAACACTATGACGATCTTCATTAATCATGTCCGGTCTAATCGCATATCTAATATCTACTACTGCTTCAGGATAGACTGTACCCTGTACTTTAATGAACATAACCTTCTTACCATCTTCTTTAGTAAAAGCTTCATCGTATATTTCATACTCTTCTATCTCATTATCAATGTTATGCCACTTCTTGTAATCCTCTGCGGCTTCAGGATTAGAGAATACTCTCTCGATTCTATAGTCAGAGTAGGTGCCGTCAGTAACAATATAAATTTTCATAAGTCTTCTCCTCAGTAAATAAAAATAAACTCTACTGGTATAATATACAATCAGTAGAGTTTAAATTTAATATTAATATTAAACTTTTAATTTCTAAGTCTTTACCGCTTCTCAGCTTCTTTAATAAGATTAGTTTCGATTTCCTTAAGCTTAGCTGCGAGCTGCTGTCTACACTTCTCGAGGACTTCATTAACTTCTTTTTGTGCTTCTCTCATGACGTAGATAAGATCTTCAACATCCTCGCTAGGTCCAAATTCAAATTCATTTGGGTTAGCATAAATCATAAAACCTGGACCCACAGTGTTTTCCCACCACAAGCTTGTAGAAAAATAAGTAGCCTCTTCCGAACTCGGACATGGGTCAGCACCAGACTCTCTAATAACCATTGTAGGCCAGAGCTCACTATTATCGGTATATTCATCATAAAGCTTAGTCCAGACTAATCCTCTTTTGTCTCTGTCCAAATATGAGTCATACTCAAAACCAAACTGCTTAACTATAGGCTCATAAATCTCTTTAAGATCTTCGGAATTGAAAACTAGACCTACGGTGCTATGCAATTTAAACATCTTATTTTCTCCTTATATATTAAAATAAACTCTATCAATATAATACAATTGATAGAGTTTAAATTTAAACACTTATTTTATTTTTATTAACCGAGTAGCCCAGAATCAAGCATATTAGATAATGCATCAGATACACGTTCTGGTACACGACCTAGATCTGTATTAGGATACTCAGAAGCTATTACGTCTACTATAAGTTGTTCTACGGCTTCTCCTATAATATGTCCGTCTGCTTCATATGCTGCTTCGAATTCAGCGTCTACAAATACATCACGCGCAAGGTCATCTACTTCAGATGCTGCTACGTCGAGTACTTCTGCAGATTCTTTAAGCTGACTTCTGCGATCAAGTTCCTCTTTAAGAACCTCTCTAATAAGCTGTCTTAGTTCGCTTTTCTTCATATTATAAAACTCCTTAAGGTTTATATTTTATTGACTATATAATTTAGCGTACTAATAAAAATAAGGAAAACTTTTAATAACCTTTCCTTATTATATTATTTACCACTCATATCTTAAATCAATCTTTAACTTATCTCTTCTACCATCAAAACCATACTTCTCACAATTCCTATGTAACATCTTATAACTTTCAAATACTATATTATCAATATTATCTTCTTCACACTCATCAACTATTTCATCATCTACTTTAAAAAACATACCAATCATTTCTTCATCAACTTCACCATACTTATTAACACCTCTAATACAAAACATTTCAAACTTTCTTTCCATAATATAATCACCCTCCGTTTATTTGGTATTTATATTATAGCATACTTTATTTGATTTGTAAATAGTAAAAGTGTACAAAGTTTATAAAGTAATCTTGTGTACTTTATATCAAAGCTTTATTTTAAAATAACCGTATTAGTACTTTCATCATACCACACTTCTACATCTGTGCAGTGTCCGACAGCTAACATATCAAACTTAACTATTGATACTTTTAAATACTTTTAAATTGTTCTTTCTTGTTAGATGGCTGTGGTCGCAAGCATCTGATCAAATTCGAGGTCAGTAATAATATGACCGAGCTTATATCTACCACAGTATCTCGGTTCTGCTTTCTGATTACTGAAATGATCAATCTTATTAAGCAGTGTACCAGCATGGGCATAAGCAGAAGTCTTACCCGTCTTCGCTTTAGTGAGCGTAGCGATCACTGCGGCGGTGAGGTCATTAACCATTTTATTAACACCGGATACTCCCCAAGCAGGTGTATCTTCAAGTGTAGTAATTATAAACTTATAGTATCTGCGAAACTCTTCAAAACTCTTATCTTTACGTGTCTTAAATTCTTCAAGTACCTTTCTATTCTCAGGCTTGTTAAACTGGTGAATCCAAGTTCTCTCTACCTCATTAAGTGTCATAATAATGTTTCTCCTTAGTAAATTTATGTGTACTATATAATACAGCTTCTACTAAAGAAATTTAAAGCTAAAGATAGAAAAATACCGACCTTCAACTAGGAAAGCCGGCATTAACAAAAGACAGCTATTCAATTACTAATAGATTAATTATCAACCTCCTTCTAATGCGACATTAACATGATCTGGATAAGCAATAGTCCTTAGTTATTATATCGCAATTAGAGAGGTTTGTAAATAGTATTTTAGCCTACATCAGCCAGGGGTATTTCGCCATAGTTAAGATAGTTCAGTTACATAAAGACTATCAGCATCTACTTTACTCCAAGCAATCTGTTCTGCTTCGGATCTGCACTTAGCACTAACAGTGAAAGACTGCTTCACTCCGCCATCATAATAGGTTACTTCATAATTCTTCGGAGCTTCTGTAGTACTGTCATTATCATCATATTGAATACTATTAGTCTGTTTAATAGACTTACCATCAGAGTACTTCCACTCATGTAGTTTTTCTAGCTCTGCCCAGGTTTCTAAGAAATTTATTATTACTCGCCCTGCATGTGTAAGTTTTTAATATCAGCGAAGGGGCAGTTAAAAGGTCTAGGTGTAATAGCGCAGCCTTCGCAATCATGGGCAGTGCAGTACTTTACTAAACAGTTATAACACCAGCCGGGGAAGTCTTCTACGAAATCAATACTTGCGATATAGTTGTTTGCATCTACTAAACGTAGAATCTCAGCATTACATGTTTTGCAGTACTGATACTTTTCTGGGTTATTTAAAATGTCCTCATGCTTATTAGAAGTCTCGTCTTCAATTAAGCCATTAATAACACTAACACAGTAGTTATTAAATGTACGAGTGGCTGCAGTCCAAGTAGTAGAATTCTCAATAGTAGGATTCTTCTTAAAAACAGTATACGCAGCATCCATCTTTTTCTTTAGCTTTGTTGCTTTATAAACTACAGATGAATCTATCATAACATAAAACTCCTTTATAATCTAAATAAAAAAAATTAACTGTGAAAGTATATCTCACAGTTAATTTAGCAAATCTATTTAAGGAACTCTTTTAATGCCGCCACCGAAAGAACGAACTACTATGTCACCAAACTCAGAGAAGTACTCAACCGAACGATTCCAGGTATAAGAGAAAACATAAAACTCTTGAGTGTTAAAAGCACCGATGATATCTTCTACTGACTCTGTATCTTTAGGCACGCAGAGCATAGACCACATCTCATCGCCATTAACTATACTGTGTGTAAGAGCATAAACCAAGCAACCATATTCTGCTTCTACTTCTTTCATCTTATTAAAGATCTCGGGTTCCTGATCCACATAGAACCCACCGAAGTTTTCGAAGAAGCATGGGATACCTGCTTTAGAATTAAACTTTCTTATATAGGGTTTGTAGATATCAAGCTTCTCTAAACACTTGATTGCGATTTCTTTCTGTGTAGCCATAAGGTATCCTCCAGTTATTATAATTGATTATAGAATTCTTTAAGCACTTGTAGTTTACGTGTCAGCTCCGACGGAGAGCACTCCAGTAGTTTCTCAAACTGAGGAGTGCTGACTCCTAAAGAAGCTTTACGTAAAACTTTAGTATAAGCAGCTATAGCATTTCCAAGTTCTTGCTTAAGCTCTTCTGTAACATGCATAACTAGTATTCCTCTCAGTACTTTGGATCTTTTAAAGACTGACCGAACAAGTTGTACCAGCGACCGCAGTCACACTGTACAGCTCCCATATAGTCAGAATCCAGAACTACTTCTTTACCGCAGACACACTGGCCAACTGCCGGTTCTGTGTAGTTGCAAACTTCTTTTCTAAACTCTTCAGTAAGACGATCATCGGTGAGACAGCTCTCGTAGTTAGCTATAGCTTCCGGACACATCTTATCAAGAGCTGGTGTACCATCTAGATTTGCAGGAAAGCAATAACCAGAATCTGGATCATCCTTATATGTAAAGTCAATATAGAATTCAGTCTTAGTTATCGGTGTTCTTTCTTTAATAATCTTGATCATAACAGTCCCTCCGAATAATCTTATTTACATTTATATTATAACACAAAAAAGATAATTTGTAAACCCCTTTTTAAAAAGTTCGCAGATTGTTCGTAATTAAAAACCGACCAGAATACCCCAGTCGGTTTTATAGATCAGGCGTTATCCTGCAGCCAGAAGATTTCTTCAGTTGACTCACCGCGACTCTTTGCTGCGACAGCATTATCGATGAAGTCTATAAAGGACTGCTTAGCATGACCCTTCCAGAGACTACTCTCACGGTTCATAAGTCGCTCATCGATCTCATACAGATCTGCAAGATTAATAAAAGCTTCCTTATCGTTAGCAGGTCCCTTAGCAAGGATAGAAGAATAGTTCTCGATGTAGATGTTGTTAGGGAACTTCTTGTTATAGTAGTTAGCCTTCTGTACTCTAGAAGACAGTAGGTAACCCTTAAAGGTTCTGCTGCCGTACTCTCCAGTAACATCTTCTACTACATAAACTCTATGCTCAGACAGGATAGGCATACCACCTTCACGATTCGATTGACCGTTGTTAGCCATAATGATATCACCCTTTCTGATGGGCACAAGAAAGCTTTTACTTACTGCTTCCTCCAGAAGGTTATCACAGTCGAACAAAAGCTCCTCCAGGCTTTCTTCGCCTTCCCAAGTATTCTCTGTGTCGGCAAGCAGATCAAAGTAATTTTTAATATTAGGTGTATTCTCACTCATATATTATACCTCCATAAATATGACTAAAATAATATACAGTATATTATACCATATTTTAGTCAGAAAAGAAACCCGACTGAATAGTTAAGTTCAGTCGGGTTTATAATTATTTAGTATAAGTGATAGTAACGATTTTTTTAAATTCTGGGTCTGCCTTATTATTGTAAGCTTCATTGAAGTTAAGAAGTTCTACTACTTGCATAGGTGCCCAGTTCCAGCCACCGAGGGTACTAGAATTAACTTCTTCTGCTCTATCAAGTGCTTTACCAACCGTATCCAAGAAATCAAGACTACCAATTTCATCAATCCATTCTACTGTAGTGTAGTATCCTTTATCAGCATTCCAAGATATATAAACATTCTCTCTTTCAGGTCCATCGTTAGTAACAATAATAAAAGTCTTTCCAGTTCTTTCCATATTATTTTAGCTCCTCTCTTATATGTATATCTTTCTTTTTTTATTTATATTTATATTATAGCATAAAGCAGGGTCTTTGTAAACTTGTATATTGTACAAAAATAAAAAATAATCCTAGTAGTTTATACTAGGATTATTAATAAAATTAAAATTTAACAATTACCTGTTTAAGAGTTTCTATAGAATTCTCCAACTGTGTCTTCTCTTTAGGTTCCATAAAGTCTCCGTCTACACAGTTGATCAAGTACTCTCCTTCTAGAAACTTAAGTCCTTGTTTGAGTCCTTCCTGTTTCTTTAGATACTCATCAATATAGTAATCGGTATCTTCTTTATCATACTCTCCGAAGTAATAGTCTATAATAACAGGACTATGTTCAAAGTCATTCTCGACATCCCACTTTGTTATAACACACATGTCGTGGGTTCTTCCGTCGAAATCGATAAGTCTACTTACATCATACTCTACACCGGTTCTCTCATGAATATGTTTCATACTGTCCTCCGAAATAAAATTAAAGTTAATCTTCAAAAGGATCTACATCAAAATCCACATCAAAGATTTCTACTACTGTTCCTGTATAGTTCGGAGTATCGGATACAGTCAGTACCTTAAATCTGGTAGGATAAGATCTGGTACTGTCATGAGAAAGAATTCTAAAGAACTGTCCGGGTTTCATTTCAATCTTAGACTTGAATTCAAGATCCATAGGCCAGTGACTGGATTTTACCTTATAATAATACATAATAAATTCCCCTTTATTTTTTATTTTTATTTACCTTACATTATTATTATACCATATATTAACATATTTGTAAACCGACAAAATATACAAACTTATTTTATTTTACTATGTAATATGTCAGGCTTTTTATTTAATTAATTTATTTGTGTTTAAAGTCCTATATTGATATGAAATATGTTTTAGATATATTTATATAAGAAAAAAGGCCGTGTCAAAATAAACGGCCTTAAAAAGAAAATATGATATATAAAGATATAAGATAGGAAGGAGTGAAAAACGCAAGTATGTTACACAAAGGAGGAATTGACACAGCTATTTTCTTTTTATCTTATGTATTGGGAGGTCTTCGCATAAATATAACGTAAGCACTCAAATGTACTTACGTTATATTATACAATAAAAAATTTTTATTTTTAATATTTTATCCGAGTAATTTAGTACAAGACTGGATCGTGAAATACTGACCAGCATATTCCTGACTAAAGTTATACATTGCCGCATGCTTATCAGGGGCCTCAATAAGAGCAACTCCCTTTCTACCGTTGTTCATTTCCTTAGGGGAATAAACAACCTTCCATGTTACACTAGGTCCGTAATAACTCATAACAAATCCTCCGTTTATTTTTATATTATATAATACGATTTAACTTAACTATTCAACCAGCCACAGTAACAATATTCACTAAGTACTGCCAGACCAAAGAGTGCCCACAGATACCAGCTTGTTTCAGGAAGTCCAAAAGCCAACCAGAGCATTCCATAGACTGTCCAGAAACCTATAGTCATCAGTATGGTTAGAAGTGCAAACTTTAAAAGTTCAATAAGAGCTTCTTTAATTTCAAACCAGCTCATTACACTTCCTCACCATGCTCAGTCATAATTCTTTCCCACTCAGTCAGATAGAAGTCTGCAACCACATCAGGATTGTCATCCCACTCAAGAGGAACACAGGTATCATCAACTTCCCCGAACTTGTCAGTAGGCATGTCCATTACCTCATAGTCGGTATAAGCATAAGGACCATTATTACCATTATTAACTGCGATCTTGATACTCATAGCATACTTAGGTTCAGACTTACTGATGCAAAAGATATCAGAATAATCTTCAGAAAAACCAGGCATCCAACCGCCTATGATACTAAAAGGAGAATTCTCAGTTCCCTTAAACCATGCGATAGAAAAAGAGTAATCATCTTTTGCTGCTTCCATCAAATCACCAATCCACGCAGCGAGGGATTCTTTAGTAAATGTAGTATTCATTTATTATGTAACTCCTTATGTCGTCTTAATTAAAATAATACTTTAAAGCTTCTTTGATGATATAAAGACCGAAAGCAGAACCGATGCAAAGGATTGCAATAAGTGCCTGAATAATAGTCTGACCGAAAGTAATGGTTCCATTCTCGAGAGCTCCAGGTGTTCCAATAAGCAAGATACCTCCGAAAGCAACTAAAGCATAACCAAGCATTTTAAGAATAAAGTTAATAGTTTTCATATGTATAGCCTTCTTTTATATAATATATTTGTAAGTTATTTATCACTCACTTACAAATATATTATAACATATATTAATCCGTTTGTAAACTGACAAAGCACACAGAGTTTATTTTATTTTCTGTGTGCTTTGCTTAAATTAATATTTATGTTCTCCACCCATATTTCTGGTTGAGCTCATCATAGTTGGAAATCCAACTAAGTAGTATGTCACGGGATTCTTCTTCAGAGAGCTCAGGGCAGAACTCCTTTAAGTAAATACTCGCACCCCACATGTTGCACACGCCGGTTCTGCGGATACCTTCTAGTACTTTATAGTACTCTTCCCACTCTTCTTTGATGGGGTACTTCTCATTATTAGCCATATTAATTTTCCTTTCCGTCTGTATGTACTGTAAGATCGAAATATGTAGCACCGTTCTTAAAGCTCTCGTCAATCATGTCAGAGAGAGCCTTGAGAAGCTCTTCCTTAGACCAATAAACCTCATTAAGATGCTCAGCACCTTCTTTTGTAACAAAGAAATTCATATATACCTCCAAAATAATTTTATCTTTTGTTTCTTACATTTATATTATAGCACGCTTTATGTGTTTTGTAAACTGATATAGTGCACAAAGTTTAATAGTCTCTTCCTAGTAGTACCGTACAAGAAGTCATAATAATATCATTAACCTTTTCGCTTTTAAAGTTAATGACCTCACCGATGATAGTGTGATCATCTATCATAAGCTGCTGCGTAATCTGATGGAAGTCAATATCAGAGATTTCTTCGGTCAGCGTAACCTGATCCACTCTAACATTTACTGATTCCCAACAGACAGAATATGAAATACATTTCGTGTCTTTTATCAAATCTTGTCTCGTACCAAAAAAGAAGTCAACTTTTACGTTGACTCCTCTTAGATCGTGTAAAATTATTCTGTCTTCTTCTACAGCTTTCGTCATAGGTCTATCCTCACGTAGTCATTATCATACTGACTTTCATACATGCGTACATCTTCGTAATGGCCGCCATTTAACATAGTACCAATTACAGCAAAGTTTGCAACATGACTATTACCACTAACCAGCTTAGGAGCTCTTCCACCGCCAGAGTAATGAACAGTGATCCATTCACGTGTGTCAATGCGGCCCTCTCCAAAGTCTTTAGTGAAAACCTCGTATGTAACTCCTACGACGGAACCGCACTTAGGCTCTATCTGAAATACATCATTAAGGTTTTCAATAAACCTCTTCTTTTCTTTGTACATTTCTAGCTTCTCTGCCATTGTCATAATAATACCTCCTTATATTTAATATATTTTATTATAACATAGTGTTATTAATTTTAACACCCTGCTTCCGCAAGTCCTGCAAAACAATTTTCAGGAAAAACTTCTTTAATAAGTCTATCACCTACATGATCTACAGCGCCTTCTAAGTAATAGTGCGGCTTATTATAGTATGAAGGTGCATAGCCACTAATCTTAGCTGCTGTTCCTGCTCTCTCATGTAGACCACAAGTAGCCGTAGGATGATACTTATTTTTAAACTTTACGATATCGCCTACCTTGTACTTATAAACATTCTGTTTCATAGTATTAAGCCCTCCAAAAATTATTTATAGCTTATCTTACAATTATATTATAACATATTATAAATCATTTGTAAATAGGTAAAACAGCCAAAGTTTGTTTAATTTTTTTGGCTGTTTTGTATACTTATTTAATTTCGATATCGTTATTATCTTCGTCGTACCAAATCTCGAGGCTACTAGAATAACCTCCACTAGAGTTTATAGTTATTGTAGCATCAAGCGGAAGCTGTGCCAGAATCGTAATAAGATCTGCAACAGCATGAGCAGTATTAATATACTTCATTTTTAATCCTCATTCTGCTGTTCAAGCTTCAGCATTTCTTCTCTGTATTCTTCCATAAGTTCTTTCATACGAGGAGTTTCCTTGCCGTCACTGAGATAAGAAAGTTCTGCAAGTTCTTCTTCAATTGCCGCCATTCTAAAAGTTATCTTCATCTTAGTTCTTCTCCTTAAAACAGTCTTAAAGTTGTTCGACGAATACGATCTATATCTTCTTCATAGATGTCATCTTCGTCATCTTCATCCTCCTCAAAAAAGATTTCATTTGCCTGACACATAGACTGGACATCATTTTCAGACATCCACTTAAGTGCCATTACAGCAAGGTCTCTATAAGAGATAAGACCTTCATCTGCGAGTTCAAGAACTTTATTAGTAGTTTTACGGACTTCAGGGCGATTATTAATCACTGTCTCTGCATACTTGCATGCTGTAGTCATATTATGTATCCTCCAAACTTTTTATTAGGAACAAACTGTTGTATTGTCATCAACCGTTTCTACTTTGAATCTCTTAACAGTCATGTCTTTGTCAGTATAAAAATCTATGTACTCATGATTATAAAGATTAGCTCCACACCACTTCGCGATTCTTCTGCTAGGTGCATCAACAAGATAATAGATCGAAGGGTTCTTCTTAAGACTAACTCTATAAACTTTAGTTTTCATATGTATGTCCTCCAAAATAATTTGTTTTATTTACATTTATATTATAACGTAAAACAAACTATTTGTAAACTGACAAAATAACCAAAGATAAAAAATAAACCTGTGCAGTTTATACACAGGTTTAATAATTTATTAAATTAATAATTTATTAACTAATCTGGTCAATATTAATACTATAACCCAAAACTTCTCCTATACTTGTTACCTTACCTTCAATAGTCACAATATCTCCAACAGACTTTTCAAGGAGGAAATTAAGCTGAGCATCATTCTTAATATCGCATATAGCTGTATTAAAATTCCACTCATCTGCATCAACAGGTTCTACTGAGATATACTTACCATCACTATCAAAGTTACTAATCTTACATGTAATCTGAATATACTTATCCTGGTAGTCCTTTTCTGCCTTAAGTGCATTTGCATCAAGGTCGTCCATCATCTGCTGCAGGTCAACCTTTTCATAAACAAGAGTAGCTGTAGTATCTTCAGTTGTTGTGGCAACCGTACTAGTGTCAGCTACGGTAGTATCACCAGTATTTTCTGTAGTGCTACTAGAACTGCCTACAATAGCAACAACAACGACAACAAAAATAATTGTCCAGATCCACCACTTCTTAAAAATATTCTTCATAATAAATCTCCTTTTATTTTATCTTTAGTTTTATTTTTATTTTAATAATTCGGTTCAGTTTTATCAGGTCTAAAATCCTTAAATGTCGGGAATCTCAGAGAAAGCTTTCCTGTAGAATCTTTAGTCTCCTCAAAGTAACTTACTTCAATAATGAGATTTTCGTAATCTCTGGAATTACGCCATACTTCAAGTCTCTGCTCGTCTGAAAGTCCGGAACCGACCTTTACTTCGCCACCTTTGTACTCACAGATGAAAGCACCGAGCATTCCAGTATACTTTCCGGTTCCTTCTTCGAAACCAATAACTCTGAGATCGCAAGTATTAAACTTCTTACACTTCAGAAGATTGTTAGTTCTCTTAAACTCATAAGGCGCATCGTAGACATTAACCATGATTCCTTCTTCGCCGTTAGCGATTTCTTCTTCGAGGACTTCAGTAATCTTAGAAGTATCATCACCTACATAGAGGAGTGGGAGGAGTTCGAAATAGGTAAAGTCTTCATTGTCAAAGAACTTATTAACCACAGTTCTGCGAAGCTTATAAGGCATATCACACTGCTGTCTTTTAAAGTCGTCTGCCGGCATCCAGTCAAATACCTGCATCTTGATTCCATGCTTTTCCTTATCTTTAGTACGTACAATCTTCATAGTTTCCTTGTAGGCTTCCTTAGAAGAAAGCCTACCACGTACCAGAAGAGTAATCTCACCATCAAAACAGATATTATCAGGCATAAGTCTCATCATCTCTTCTTCGAGGTCAACCAGTCCTTCGTACTTCTGACCAGCACGAGTATAGAACGAAACCTGACCGTTTTCCTTAAGAGCAATGATTCGACCGCCGTCTATCTTAGTAGTGATAGCAAACTGCTTACCTTCTACATATTCAGGTTTATCGAAGTACTTATTCGCCAGCTGTACATTAAAAGTAGGAATACAATTGGGAATCTCCTTATTGATAGTCTTAGCATCACAGCCAATAGAGAGGTCCTTACAGATAAGCGCTCTAAGAAGCTCTCCAGCCTCTCGGTCATATGTAGAAACGTTATTCAGAACTTCCTGACAGATACTAATATCCTTATCAGCGCCGGTGTTATGCTCTTCAAGATATTCAAAGAGGTCAAAGACGGAGTTTACCCAACAGTCTCCATAGCCACCAACAATCTTAGTCAGCTTCTTAGTGGAGATACCATAAACCTTATAAGGGTCGAAAGCAATCTGAAGATACTTCTGGATTATTTCGCTACCCTTATACTTCTTAAGAACTGACTGCTTATAGAGTCTGCTGTTAGACTCATTGATTTCTTTTACAAACTCATTAAAATACTGAAGTGTCTTCATCGAAATATACCTTTCTTCCTCCGGAATAAGCTTTCCACTGTCCGTCTTCCCAGATATAAGAATAGTAGAAGCTATTAAACATTTCTTTCTTAGTACTCAGCATTGAAGGCGAGCACTGAGACCAAGGTTCTCCTCTATCACGATGATAGAATACACATACACCGTCTTCAGGTTTATCAAAATTATGGAACTCTGTAGGCTCAAGTCTTTCTTCTATATAAGAAGCATCACCGAGACTAACAAGTTTCGTAGCAAGTTCTTTTGAATTATAGTGCTTAGTAAGCATGGGCCACATGTAGGCAGGATAACCATCAGAATGAACGTAGATAGTTTCATAACCCTCAATTGTTTTAATTGCGATACCACACTGTGTAGACATTTAGTTACCTCCACTCTCCGAATTCTTCTAAAAGATTTATTGCGTTCTCTGCCATTGCACGATACATTGCAGCAAGTCTGCGATGCTCTGCCATATTATCAGTATGCATTTTAGTAGTCTCAGCATCAGGTGCTCCCAATGCCCAAATACATTCATTATCTGCTATACCGTCATGTTCTTTCGCAAGTACCTTAAGTTCATTTTCTAAGATAGTAAGAATTTCCATGCTAGTCCTCCTTAGTATACCTGTTTTGCAAAATGACGAAGGTCTTCGATTTCCCTCTCAACTTCGGCTCTCTCATCAAGAGAGTCAGTATCAAGGTCGTGAATAACAATATCAACGTCAACTCCTTCAGCAAATACAGTCTGAACCAAACCGTCTTCGACTATGATATGTACAATCTTCTTCATTATTGAATTCCTCCTTAACCTTTTGCAATAATATGACCAAAGCGAACGGCAATCAGAATAGGTGTACCATTCTCAGAAATAGCATGCAGTTCATAAGACCAATTCGCATTAGAAGGAGTATAGTATCCAAGGAACAAGGTCTGCATTGCTCTGATATCCTTGTCATTCAAATGACTAGGTGCTGTTGAGATTGCTGTAGTAATATCTTTCTTCATAATTTTCATATTATTGTCCTCCGAAGTATTCATCTTAAGTAATTAATTTGCTCATCGAACAAATATATTATAACATATTTTTATGTATTTGTAAACTGACAAACTACACAAAGTTTTTAGAGCAAACCTATAGCTTTTGCCTTATCTTCAATATCAAAGATATCATCCACAGACAGGGCAAGAAGATACTTATAGTCTCTCCAAGCTACAGCAACCTCTCCGAGGAAATCTGCATCATAATAGTCCATAGGGAAGTCCCCTCTCACGATACCAATAAGGTATTCAACTTTACCTTTATCAGTGCAAATATAATCGTCCCAGCAGTTCTCACACAGAGTATATCCATAAGCGGATTCAAACAACTCGAGATAAGTATCGCCACACTTCTCACAATAATTTGTCATTTGTATGCCCTCCGAAATATATAATAAGTATGTAAATTATTTATTCTCTCTTACATACTTATTATATCATAATTTATTTAATTTGTAAACTGACAAAATAACCAGAATTTTGACAATATTTTTATACTACACGCTTAACCATTTCTACAAGCTGTGTATAATACCAGCTATCCTTAAGCTCCTGACAGGTAGGCTTACAGAAAGCAAGACTTCTGCTAGTACCATAAATTACTCTAGCATAATTTTCGGGTTCATAACGACGAATCTGGCTCTGAAGCTCAATAAGATATCTCTTAATAGTTGTCCATTCATATTCTCTGAGAGTAAGAGCAAGAGCTGTAAGATTCTTACTGATAAGCTCTTCTACTTCAACAAAGTTACGAGTTGCCTTTTCCTGAACCTTCTTACACTGTTCTTTGAGTTCTTCAATAGTAGGCATTACAATGTGCTTCTCAGCATGAAGATATTCCTGCTCATAAGCAATACAAGCATCATAGAGCTCTATAAGGTCGTTATCAGTGAGGGTACTAAGAGCTACACCATTAAGCTTACTAACTGCCTTATAATGAGGAAGCTCAGAATATACTTCATAAGGAAGTTTGATACCATCAATGCGGCCATCAATATAAACTTCGCCATCGGCAACAAGTTTAGAAACTCTTACACGGTTACCTACGCGATAGCACTGGAAACGATTACCATCATCGGAAAAGTCTTCCTCAGCCCAGCGAATAAATCCGTACTTAATCATCATAATCTTTTTCATATGTAATACCTCTTTATTTTTAGGTTTCATTTAACTTACATATATATTATACCGCAAAAAAGCTCATTTGTAAACTGACAAAACAGCCAGAGTTTAATAAATATTTTAGTTGTTTCTTTAATAAAAAAACGAGAGGGATATTTCAACCTCTCGTTTAATAATTTATTTAATCACAGAAGCTATAACAAACTCTTTCTGTATACTTATTAGAATTCTTATTCTTAAACTTGTCTGCAAAATCTTCTACTGTACAAATACCCTTACTAACCTTAAGCATCTGTGCCGCATTAAGTCTTACGATCTTGTTTGCGATATGGTCAGAAGTAATGCGTTCAAGAATATAGTAATAGAGTCTATGTCCAGGTCTCTTACTACGAAGCCTCTTTCCATCAGCATCTCTCTTCTGTGTATACACAGGCTGTACTCTATCCACTCCAACATGCGTGCAGGTGTAGTTTCCATACTGCTTTCCAAGGTACTTAGATGTTCTCATTAATAAATCCTCCAACTTATCTTATGTCTTTTATAATTTAATTATTTTCTATCATCTTATAAACAAGTGAGTCATGTATCCCGCTCTCAAATGCTTTTTCATGGTTACTCATATAAACGTCAATTCTATTTCCTTTAATTGCACCACCACAATCCTGAGCAATTCTATAACCTACACCTTCTATATAAAGAAGAGTCCCATAAGGAATTACAGAAGGGTCTACTGCTACAGTCACGCCTTCCTGAGCAACAGCATTTGTGGCAGTAAATACAATCTCACGACCGTTTACTACAGGACGATTCAGAGCATACTCATTACAACACTTTTCACAACTACAATAATATGTAATAGTAAAATTACCAAGAAGCTCTCTGCTCTTATCAACTTCAACTTCTACAATTTCCGTAACTGTCTCAGTTTCGGTTACATACACCATCTGAGGTTTGATTACTTCTATAGTCTCGGCAGTTTCTTTGACATTCATAGTTTCCGTGAGTTCGTCCGCAGCAAAGATCTGAGTTAAGCAAATCACAGTTAAAGTAACAATAAGTAGACCTGCAGCTATTAAACGAACTATCATGAGTCTGTCAGCATTTTTCATTTGTCTTCTGTTCATTGGTGCAATCTCCTGTTGAATAACATTCATTTGTTATATTTATTATAACACAAGTAGAGCAGTTTGTAAACTGACAAAACACACAAAGTTTAAATTATTTTAAAATACCACATCATCTGAAATGCCAGTACAGATCTTTTGATCAGGAAGTTTGGTTGCTACAGTATTTCCAAAACCAGGAGATCTAAAACCTGAACCATTAATTTTGTTAATTGCCCAGGTAGCATCACGATAACTGTTAATAGTGGCGATTTCAATAATCTTAAGTCGTGTTGCTTTATCCTGTGTATATTCAGTTACAGTCTTTTCAAAGAGCTGTACTACCGCTTTAGTAAACTTACAGTTAGCAGCATCGATCATGCCGTCGATCCAACGTTCATAAGCAGCACGTAGTTCAATGTCTGTTTCTAGTACTGCCCTCTTCATAGTAGTTTTAATGCCGGAGATCTTCGCCGCGCGGGTTTCTTCCTTAGTAGACTTAGTAGCTTTCTTAAGCTTCTTAGTATCCTCATCGGTAATGACCTCAATAATATTACTAACACAGATTGAGATCCTGTTGGGGTCGTCGGGGTCAACTATCATTACCCCAAGCTCGACTAGCTTAGCTTCACACTTAAGCTGCTTAGCTATAGTTAGTGTAGTCTCCATCTCCACGTAATCCCGATCCAAGGTAAAGAACCCTCTCTCGTCCATAGTCTGCTTCTTGACTACCTGTCTAAGAATACTCTGAAGCTCTGCCCAATAAGCAGCTACCTCAAAGCTAGTAAGTCTGATTAATCTTTTATTTAATCTTAGTTCATCAAATAGGTCTAGGTACATATAGCATCCTCCGAAAAAATACTTATTATATAATACAATAAAGGAGCCTTGGTTTATCACCAAAGCTCCTATTTTGAAACCAATTAAATTACAGCATAAGAAGTTCTCAAATCTGCAAGCAAGGCTCTAAGATATCTATAAAGCTTCTGGTTATTTGCCGTGTTAACAGCAGCAAGAACTGCATCAAGCTTATCCTCTGAGATTCTATATCTGGTGAGAAAACTTCTTCTATAAGAGCCGGGAAGCTTACTTACAATCTGAATAAGACGATAAGGCCAGAATTCACTGCTATGCTCAACATATTTAGAATCACCTGTCTTAATAGTCTTCTTATAATGTCTCTGAACATCGTTAAAAGCAATATTATCAATCAGAATAGCTTCGATAACTTTATTATTATTTATGTAGTCCTGAACTAACATAATAACATCATCGGAGCTGTGGTCATCCCAACACTCTTCAGTCTCCAGCATATCAGCAATAGTCTTACTGTTGTCACCGTCGTCTCCATTAATAGGAGTATCCATACTAACTGTAAAATTAGTAGTCTTATTCTTATCAAGTCTAAGATTGTAATACTTCTGAAGCTTGATTGTCTCAATACACTTGTTGATACACTGCTGTGCATTAAGGCTCTTAGTCATATCTCTCCAGCCTCTGTACTTACAAGCATACTCAATAGCTTCATAAAGCCACCAGAAGAAGTCTTCATGCTCAAGATTAGGAGCTACACTATTAGCTCTATACATTTTATCAATCTTGTGCCAGAATCTCAGTACAAGAGCTGAGATGTAAATATCCTTTTCTGTTTCATTACCGGTATCTACAGCATCACAGTAGGCATCAGCGAGTTCATCAATAGAATAATCTTCATAAGGCTTTCCAAGTCTACGGGCCATGTAAGTAAGGTCTCTTTTTGTGTCGTTAAGCATTTGTAAATCTCCTGTAAATCTTTAGTATATTACATATTATAATATAATTAGACAAATTTGTAAACCCCTTTTGGAGTATGTTTACAAATTATTAACAATTTGCCAGATAAACCTTGAAATCATTATCAATCTTTATTGTATAACCAACAGAACTACGGTCGGCGAGTCTTATAAAAGCTTCGAACAAACTTTCCAGAGCTCTGATTTCTTCGATATTAACCTTTCCCTCTCCGTCACATGTCAGATAGTCAAAGTCAAGGTAAGCAAGGTCGTCATCGTATCTAGAATTGAATTCTGCTACTGCCTTCTGCATTTCAACAACTTCAAACTTAAGTCTAGAAAGCTCATCACAGTAGTCTCTAAGCTGGTCGCAGAGTCTGTCAAAGCTCTGAATGAGTTTAGTATAATATGCGAGGAAACAACGATTTGCTTTTACAGAACCGTAGTTCTCACGGCAATATTCTTTATAGTCTTCATATGTATCATTCTCAAGAATATAGTAAGGAAGAACGTGACAACAAGAGTTTATACTTGTCAGAACAAGATAACCACCACTACGACCGTTAAAGAATACCTTGTATCCAGAGTTCTCACTTTCCCAGTCCTGAATCATTTCATTAATAGTATCATACTCGCCTTCATGAAGAAGGTTAATTGCATTCCAACAGTCTCCAGAAAGACCAAGATTATAAATCTTTACGTTATTAGCAATAGACATTCCACGATTCCAAGAATTCATTGTGCAGTATTCAAAATGATTCTTGAGGAAATTAAACATCTGCTTATCATTTGTAATATCAATACCCTTTATGTAAAACATATATATACTCCTTTTTATTCAAGCATCATACCTTCATCACTTTTAACTATGTATAGGGGAATAAATCCAAATAAGAAAATTCCCATATAATTACGGCGACAATAACCAGAACCTTTATGCCAGTACTTCTTAACAATCATAGAAGCCTCCTAGTTATTCCTGAATTTCAGTTTCTACCATAGTGATATAGATTTCTACGGGTTCAGTGCCAAGAGTATAATCAATCTCAAAGTATCCTACTTCAACTGAACCATATACCTGAACCTCGTTTTCTACATTAGGAAGCTCACCGTCAGGGTCAAGGTCGGTCAGAACCTCATCATAGATTTCCTGCTTACATTCCTCAAGAGCTTTCAGAGCAGAGGCTTCAGACTTATAGCTTCCATGAACGTTTGCATAAGCATGTGCGTTATAATGGTCGTCACAAGAACCTGTACCCCAAAGAACTGTATAAACTTTCATCTTAATTACCTCTCGATTTTCTTTACTGAAATAATTCTGTATTCACAGTCAACACCAAGACCGTAGATTTTCTTACATTCCTGAACGGAAGACATTACACAACTCTGTTTTCTCCATTCACCTTTAGACATTTCGTCGCAGTATTCAAATTCAATTTCGTACATAACACATCCTCCTATATGCCACTCACTTACATATATATTATAACATAATTGAACTCATTTGTAAACCGACAAATCACACAAAGTTTTTAGAAAACTTTAATCCAACCTGCCCAATCGCAATAATAAAAATTACGGGTAAGATCTGTTGTGATTTCAATCAAGTCACTCATTGAAAGAGAGTGTCCTTTGAAATCTTCAGGACGTCTTGTATTAAACAAATAATAAATTACATCACAGATTTCATTAGCAGATTTTGTATTATCTATAAACTCGCCTTCGTATACACACTCATAGTCAGAGAAGTCAAACTTAGTGGGATCGTATTCTCTAAAAGCGTAATCTGTATTTGCGATGTCTTTAATCTGATGAATCTTATATGTAATCATATTAGTCCTCCATACTTCTATTCTGAATATCTTTATCAATAACTTCGTACCAACCCTTAAAACCAGTCTCGATACAAGGAAAAGTAAGATTCTTGGGCTGATACTGAGGGAGAAGTCTAATCAGTACTCTAGGACCTCTGTCTTCAAGAACAACATAAGGGTGAGGCTCTTCACCAGGATTCAGCCACTCTTTTTTAGGTCTTATCAACCATCCGCTCCAGTTTTCCGCTCTTTCCATATTTAATATCCTCCATTAGTTTGTTCATTAAACTTACTATATATATTATAACAAAAAATGTCGGCTTTGTAAACCGGCATTTTAAACAAAGATTATTTAATTTTTTGTATACCTTATATAACGAGCTCACAAATATAATATCCGGAGGTTGTCTTCGAAATAATCTTATGAGGAATAGGCCAAGGCTCTTCTTCTGCAAAGACAATATTGATAATATCATTCTTGTTATAGTCCTTCAGGAGGTCACAAGAAATCTGAAGGTTACCGTCTTCTAGGAGTTCGTACTCTGTAGTAGTAAGAGAAACGCATTCCAGAAGTTCATCAAAAACTTCAATAGACTTCTTGTAGATAGTACCGATATTTACGAGATCTTCTCCGTCAGATACTACTGTCTCTACTTCTATTGAAATAGTCTGTATCTGATTTTCGAAACCTTCGTAATTATCATCTGCCGCGAGATCAACTACATCTGCAAGAGTGATAGCTTTCGCATGGCTTACTGCAAAATCCGGATCTTCAAAAGAACCAAGAAGCATTTCTGCATCAGTTATAATATTATCTTTATCATATCCGATTGCCCAAACTTCATAAGTTACTTCAGCATCATCAGGAATAGTATCAAGGTCTTCAACAATAGAATATACAAATTCTTCAGTATTCTGCATTTCACGAATAGTCATTTTAATACTCCTTTAAATTATATATGTATAAATTAAGCGATTACAGCATCACCTGTACCAGAAAGACGAGAATTCCAAACGAAGAACAGAACGTCCATCACAGGCTTACGGCTATTAAGCATTCTGAAAATATCCTCACGGAGTTTCTTTGAACCTGCTGTATACAGATTATGCTTTTCCATCTCACAATCTATAATAGAAAGAATCTTTTCCTTATTGCCTGAAGCACATGCAAATTCGAAATCAGCATTATCAGCAAGGTGGGTAGCAAGAAGTCTGTCTTCAATTTTCATGGTACACATTATTAAATCCTCCGGAATTTAATTTATCTTAAGTAGTATATGTAAGTACTCTCTGTAACTTACATATATATTATAGCACGTTTAAACGAGTTTGTAAACTGACGAAATAAACGAAATTTCGACAATTACCTTATGTATGAAGTACAGGTATGACCGAGAATATAAAGGGGGGATTTAACGATGAATTCGACAGCCTTGAGGATACAGTAATAGCTGAGTTGTAATTGAATACATTCGAGGATTCATACCTGTACTTCTTATTATGATATTGAATATAATTTGGGTGACTGTAAGTCACTTCTTAATTATAACACAATAAAATACTTTTGTAAATACTTTTTATAAAAAATAACGTTTATAGTTATAAACAAAACCTTACGGTTTGTCAATAATTATAAACGTTAAGTTAATTAGTAATTAAATCGTAGCATCTGTGTACTGCCAGGCCAAGCAGCGGATACAAGTCCTGATATTGAAACACCTAACGTCTTGCCAACCATATGAGCAACCATATCTTTTGTATATTGCTCAAACGCTGGGGTTTCAAAAACTACATCAACTAAATCAATATCTTCTACTGGAATACTAGTGTCAACAAACGGCTGATTTAATCGATTATTCAAGTATTCCATCACCGTATAGCAGTCTGATAACTCTTCATACGTATCAACAGTAATTTCTGTTATAATACTATCATTATGAAGTAATATGTCTTCAATTACTTTTTCATTTTCAGAAGAAATGCCAGTTGCATTATTATTAACCATATCTTGTATGGCTTTTATCTCTGATTTAGTTAATCCTGAATAAAAGTCTTCGCGCTCTGCTTCTGAAACTACTTCTATAGCCAACAATCTATAGGTTATTTCACTACTACCTGTAATGTAGTATGAATAGAGTGCTTGTGCTGCGTCAATCGCTGCCTGCTTTTTAGTAAGACTACAATGTTCTATATTTTCTAGCATACCAGCACTTCCTAAGTATCCAAAGGAATCATAAACAAGTCCAATGTAAACTGTTTTCATATTATTATCTCCTTAGTTTTTACATCTATTACTCTCTGATTGTCCGAACCACGGTATTTTAATCTAAGATCCTTACGTTCTTCTATGAACTGTCCGTCCACTACAACGTCTACGCCTGAACCAATAAGTAGATCTGATACATCTTCCCAAAGGTAACCAGTCCATAACCACACAGTCTTCTCAGGATACTTGGATTTGAACTGACTAATTAGTCGTAGCACTTCATCACGGTTCCGGGGATGCAACGGCTCCCCACCAAGGATACTAAGTCCACTAATATGCGCCGGTTCTGCAATAGTTAAGATCGCATCTACAGTCTGATCAGTGAATTCCTTACCACCACTAAAGTCTCTAGCTACAGTATTAAAACAGCCGGGGCAGTTGAAAGAGCATCCCTGAACAAACAGGGACACTCTACAACCGGGACCGTTTGCGATATCTAGTTGTTTAATAATATTATATCTCATTTAGCACCCACAGTCATGGCAGTCGAGATGTACATATCTATCTCGGATTTCTTCAGTTCTCCCCACGTTCCAGTAGTTCGACCCAATATAACCACAAGTACGACGTGCTACATTCATAGTATCTTGATTTCTATTTCCACAATTCGGACATTCCCAAACCGGTTTGCCAGAATCGTCGGTAACAATTAGGATTTCATGATCCCAACCACACTTCTGACAATAGTCAGACTTAGTGTTAAGTTCCGCGTACATGATGTTATCGTAAATATACTGAATTACGGTAATAACAGCTTCCAGATTATTTTCTAGATTAGCACTCTCAATGTAACTAATAGCACCGCCAGAAGAAAGTTTCTGAAACTTACTTTCTACCTTAAGCTTTTCAAAAGGATCGATGCATTTCTCTACGTGCACGTGATAACTATTAGTAATATAGTTCTTATCTGTAACTCCGGCAATTTCGCCGTGTCTTTTCTGAAGAGCCTTCGCAAACTTATATGTAGTGCTCTCGAGAGGAGTTCCGTAAATACCAAAGCCTAGATAGAGCTCGTTGTTCCACTCAGTACACTTATCGTTCATATGCTGCATGATTTCAAGGCCTAGCGCTTGACCTTCTTCTGTAAGTAAGTCTTTACCGATAAGTTCTACTACACACTCCCAAAGACCTGCGTAGCCTAGGCTGATAGTAGAGTATCCACCAGTAAGAAGTTTATCTATAGTCTCACCCTTCTTAAGTCTAGCGAGCGCACCGTGCTGCCAGAGGATCGGAGCTACATCACTTACAGTACCCTTAAGTCTTTCGTAACGGCAGAGGAGTGCTCTATGGCAGAGTTCTAGTACTTCATCAAAGTTCTTCCAGAAACTACTGAGATCCTTAGCATAGTTCTCACCCTCAGAACTACAAGCTACATCTACTAGATTAACTGTTACTACTCCCTTGTTGAAGCGGCCGTACCACTTCTGCTTTCCGTTCTCGTCTCTCCAAGAACTTAGACAGGATCTGCATCCCATTGGTGCAAAGCAGCCGCCATCCTTAAGTTCCTTCATGATCTTCTCACTTATGTAGTCTGGAACTAGACGCTTAGCACTACATCTTGCTGCAAGTTTAGTAAGATAGAAATATTCAGAACCCTCTCTCACATTATCTTCTTCTAGAACATAGATAAGTTTAGGAAATGCCGGGGTGATCCATTCGCCTTTCTCATTTTTAATACCCTGGTATCTCTGAAGAAGTACTTCTTCGATGATCATCGCGAGGTCTTTCTTAGTCTGCTCATCTTCGACCTCGCTAAGGTACATGAATACAGTAATAAAAGGAGCCTGACCGTTAGTAGTCATCAGAGTATTAACCTGATACTGAATAGTCTGCACTCCGCGCTTTACTTCAGCGCGAACACGCTTTTCTGTAATAGTGTCTACGTAACTCTCGTAAATATTCGGCTTGCTGTGCTTTAGATCAATGTCCCAAAGTTCCTCTTCTACTTCTGCTCTAATCTTCTGTCTACTAATATCTACAAAAGGTGCGAGGTGAGAGAGGGTAATCGACTGTCCGCCATACTGGCTACTTGCAACCTGCGCTACGATCTGTGTAGCGACATTACATGCAGTAGAAAAACTGTGGGGCTTCTCAATTAGAGTACCACTAATAACAGTTCCGTTCTGAAGCATGTCTTCTAGGTTGACTAGATCACAATTGTGGATACGCTGCGCGAAGTAATCCATGTCATGGAAATGAATAGTTCCTTCGTCATGTGACTTAACAATATCCTTAGGAAGAATAAGTCTACGTGTCAGATCCTTACTAACTTCACCTGCCATGTAATCGCGCTGAGTGGATGAGATAGTAGGATTTTTATTAGAGTTCTCCTGTTTAAGTTCTTCGTTGCTCAAGTTAATTAGGCTCAGAATAGATTCATCTGTTGTATTAGACTTTCTAATGAGTTCCTTGTTGTATCTATACTGAATAAAGGCACGAACGAGATTATTGTAATTTCGGTAGATAAGTTCATCTTCGATTAAATCGTTGATATCTTCTACCTTAATTGCTCTCTTATACCCAGCACACTTCTCTTCTACAATAGTTGCAAGCTGATTTATCTTACGCGGACCAATCTGCTTTGATTTCATAATTTCCTGATTAGCACATGAGATTGCATTGATAATTTTAGACTTATCAAACTCAACTTCACGTCCATCACGCTTAATAACTCTTTGCATAATTAACACCTTTCTTTTAATTTTATATCGACGGAGAGCTAGACTCTCTTGTATTTAATTTAGCTAATTTGGTGACATTTTTGTACTCCATAAAAAGGAGAAAAGGACGGCGATTTTATCTACCGTCCTTATGCCAATGGCACTTATAATCCCGTAATCACCTATAATATTATACAATATTTAAGTTGCCAATTTTTTATAAAATGAAAAGTAAATTCCGATACCGTCAACGAACAAATAATACTTTTCTGAGTTGTTTGTTTCAGAAACTATAAAATTTTTATAACGTAATTTAGATAAATACAAGGCACCGACAGGTTTATTATCTATGTTAAGTAATTCTATAATAGGTGGATTTTCTAGCTCTGAATAAGCTTTAAATAAGGTTGTAAGTGAATGTTCCATATTTTACTTGGCTCCTTATATTTGTGGGTCTATGAGCTTTAAAAATAAAATAGAGCCTTGGTCGGAGGACATGCCAAGGCTCTCGAAAAGAAAGGAGGAAATATTGCTAAGATTCGCATCCTTTATAATATACAATAAAAAGGGGTTAAATTTATCTCAGTTAAATTATTTAATTTAGAAATTAAACATACTGTTAATCAGCTCAAGGATATCATTATCTGTCTTTGTTACTGTCTTGTTCTGACAGCCGCTGATTGTTGTTTCGAAGTCGCCATCTCGGAGAGTAAGGTGATACTGCTGATGCTTATCAGTAAATTCCTTAAGAGCCTTAGCGTAGTTATCCTCAGCTGTTGCAAGCTTATCGTGAATATCCTTCTTACCGAGTTCAAAAGCATTCTGAAGATGCTTAAGTTCCTCAGAGTAATCTACAGTAAGCTGAGTAAGCTCTTCTTTATAGGTCTTACGTGCAGCATTGAGAGCCTTAAAAGCATCCTCTACCTTCTTAGCATCTGCCTTCTTCTGGGCTGCCTGGTCTTCCTTCACTCTAATAGAATCGAAATAAACATCTTCCGCCTTCTTGAGTTCCTCTACAGAAGCGAAAGGCTTCTTAAGTACATTAGAATAAAAAGAATAAGTATATCCTCGGGAACCGTCTTTAGACTCATTCGCAGTCTTTGTCTGCTTCATCTCTGCGGTGTTACATGCGCCGCAATCATTACACTTCTTTGTCATTTTAAATTACCATCCTGTTAGTATTTTATTTTTAGGTATTATAAAAGTCCTCTCATTTATAATACAGTATTTTAAAATGAATTAGCTAACCTGAGATGCATTAGCTAATTCATTTTGTTTATATTATTTAAATATTAAAACCACATCTGATACAAATACCAGTCTCATGATCAAAAGCATTCTCTTCACCGCATTCAGGACAAGGTGCTAAACGTTCACTGTAAGCATCGGAGTCCTCAAGCTCTTCTAACATAGACTTAGTATTAGAGCAAGCTTCACTAAAGCGAGTAGCTAATAGGTCGTCCACTCTAGAATTCGCGTGATCCCAAGCAACATCATCACGGTAATCTTCTAAAGAATACTTTGCTTCATACTCTTCGATAGCATCCGCACGATAAAAATCTAAAAGCTGTGTATAATACTTTTCAACCAGCTCATCGAAATGTGTTTCTAAGAAGTTTTCCCAAGCAGTATTATCTTCAAGAGTATCAAAACCACCGGGAACATCTGCTACATCTTCTTCAGTAAGGAAGTTATCCCAAAGGTCAGTAGCTACATCGTTCTTATCTACTCTATAGGTATAATCAACACGAACATCTTCTTCATCCCAATCATCAACATCTCGCTTAGCACCCTGAAGAGTTACTTCAAGATCTTCATATTCAAACTCTATCTGATCTGGATTATTGAAACTCTCGGTCACAACAGCCTCTGTCTCTGTATCTCTTTTTTCATAAAAGGTAACATCATTAAAATAATTTGTTAAAGCATAAGCTAAACGGATACAGTCAATTTCCTTTTTATTTTTTATTTTATCGAAGTCTCCTGAAACTTTTGCAGCTTTAATAATGTCTTTAGCTGCATCAGAAAGCTGACTTACTGGACAATCAAAAGTAATCTTACCTACAGCATGCCACTCTGTTGCGATAAAATATACAGTATCCTTAAGATTACCATCAGCATCAAAAGCTGAACGGTCAACAACTAGACCAGCTGCATCAGCTGCATAACCAAAGCGCCAGTCATCAAAGAACTTAGACTTAATCTTTTCTAGATTAGCAACAGCTCTTTCTGCATATTCTTCATCCTCAGAAAAGTCAGATTCAGAATAATCACCACAAGGAATTTCATATCTAATCTTAACTATATGATCTCTAAGTTCTCTTGCCGCTTCCGGATTATTTCTCACAGTTGCATTAGCATTTAAGTTGCGGCGACCTGCAACACCGATTCTTCTATTTAATTCTCTTGCGGCATTTCTAAGGGCAGTTAATAAAGCATATGCTGGACAGTCTCTTTTTAAGCCACTTGGGAAAAAATTACCTTGTACTAAAACATCTAACTCTAACTCATTGCTACGGCCATTACCTCTATCTAGCTGTATGATAAGCTCACCACGTTCATTGACAATAAAGTCAGTAACATAACCGATTTCACCATTATTAGATAGCTTAGCTCTAGCTGGATTAATGGTATTATCATTATTAATGTATCTTAGAGCACCTGCATCTAACTTTGCAAGTTCAATAATCTGAGTTTTTGCATCAGGTAAATTTATAATATTTCTATAAGCAGCTTCAGTTAAAGCTGGAGCAGACTCATCAAGGAAATCCCAGTAATTACCTTCTCTAAAAGTTAGAGTTTCGCCTCTAGACTTGATAGCAGACTCGCATCTATCGCAAAGCCAACCGAGATCTACTTCATAGCGGCAATCACCCTTGTCATAGAGCCTATCGCACCAAGTACACTTTACGATTCTATCTTCGCAGTCCCCGCAGAGCCAGCCACGCTCTTCATCATAGAAGCACTCGTCTTTTGGAAACAACTCTTCACAGCCTGCACATTCAATAGTGTCTTCATTTTCTTCCATCTCTTCAACGAGCTGCTCGATAGTCATTCCTTTTGGGATAGGCTTTCTCTCAATCTCAACCTCGAAATCTACCGAATTGTCTAGAGCATCAAACTCAGGATCTTGATCAAGAGTTCTAAGATCATCCTTAGTAAATACGAATACTGCAGGTTCATCATCTGTAGTAGTATCCTGCATCATATCTTCCCAAGACCACACAGTACCGAGATCGCAAGAATCTACACATTCACCGAAATCATTTCTATTAACCTCAATCTGAGTGATAATAGGTTTCTGGCTAAGACAGCTTAGAGCAAACTCTTTAGCCTCATTAAAAAAACTAAAATGCTCATCTTCACAATTAGGGCATTTTACAAAATAAATATATTCAATCATAATTTGTTAGCTCTCCTAATAAAATTAATCACATAATTTAGCAATTATTATTTATATTAATTATATCATATAAAAATGAATAGATTATTAAATAAATACTAACAATCTGTTAACAATCCGGAATTCATTAATATTTTTTCGGATTCCGAAATTATCCAAGTTTCGTTAATAGGTCCTGCGACTAAGAAGACTTTTAGAAGTCTGCCTTTATAAATCAATCTTATATCTCTGTAATCACCATTTCGAAAGTACTCTAATTTCGCACCATCGAAATTCGGACAATTTCGGAACTCTGTTATAAGATCCAGACGACGATCCACTAATAGACACATATCTTCTTTGTAGTAGATGTTATTCATACCGAGATCTATTAGTTCTCCTTGCCATTGAGCAAAGCACTGAACACCCGAGGGGTCACTAAGAAAATTAATCTCGTGACCCCGGTATATTATACTATCATATCTGATAACTAACCCAATGTCTTGTGCTTCTTTAGAGATCTCGAATAATGGCTCTGAGTTCGTCGTCAAGACGGCTGTTGATTGCGTTACTAAATTCGACTCCATCTACGAGATACTCTCCTAATTCTTTTTTGGTTTCTATAATCTGCCAAACTCTCTCGTCTATAGTTTCAGCACATTGTAATACTGTAATAAAAGCTGGACGCGTGTTATTGACTCTCCAGATTCTATCAGTACCCTGACTAAACATGGCATCAGTGTAGGGGGTATCAATACATATCAGGTAAGAGGCAGCATTCAAGGTCCAGCCAGTACCTACTTTACCCCAAGTACCAGCGAATACCTGTTCACTTGGGTCTTCTTGGAATCTAGAAACATTGTTAGCTACCACCGCATCTGGAGTATCACCAGTATTTATGCTAAAACGAAATTGTCCGAGTTTCGTTGCAAGATCATTTAGAGTTTCCTTAAAGACAGAAAGTACTACTACCTTCTCTCCTTGAGAGGTAAGCTCTTGGATCAGCTCTACGCATCGATCTACCTTACATGAACTAACTGTCTGAGTAGTCAGTAACCCAGGACATGCCGTCGCTTGTCTGAGTCTAGTAGTGAGAGCGAGGAGGTTCGCGGACTTAAGTTCAATCTTATCAGCTTCTTCTTTGACTCCCTCTCTGATAGCTTCGTAGAACTTACGTTGGTCGTCTTCTAATTCTAGAACCTCTAGAGTAACTGTCTTAGCGGGCATGTCGGATCGGACCTGATCCAAAGTTCTTCTAAGAGAACAGTTCTGAATTTCTTCTTGTAGTACTTCTAGATTCTTAAATCCAATAACCTGTGCGTTTTTGAAACCTCCGAAATTACAGTATTGAGATTTGTATGTAGTAAGAGTTGCTTGATCATTACCAGTCCACGAGAGGGGGACGTAAGCAGATAGGGGATTGTTAGTGATAAGAGTTCCGGTAGCAGCTACCTTAAAAGGTGCGTCTAACTTTAGTAGGTTAGTTCCCTGCTGGGAAGACTTAGTAGCGGCACGATGTGCTTCATCGAAAGCGATCATACCGAAGTTGTTACTAGACTTCTTAAAAGCTTCTATGATCCTGTCGTCACGTAAGCTCTCTAAGTTAGTGATAACAAAGAATTCTTCTATAGGATCCTTAAGTTGTGCTGCGCGCTTTTCCATAGATCTATAACGGATCTTACCGGTTCTAGTAGTATGCTCACCTAGCACCACAGCAGTCTCAGTCGAGAACTTCGCAATTTCTTTTTTCCAGTTCTGCTTTAGTGAATTAACACCGCAAATAATAAAGCAGTGGTCAATTAGCCCTCTCCGCTTTAAGGTTTCCGCTAACCAAATAATAGAATTGGTTTTACCCAAACCCATTGAGTCGAGTAGTAACCACTTCTCTTGGGAGAGGCCGAAGTTAATAGCCTCTAGCTGATGTTCAAAGGGTTTCATCTTAAACGAAATCTTTTCAATTTCGGAAAGAGGTTCCAGGTTAAGTTTTTTGCCAAAACGAAATTCACTGGATTTCGGTGTATCTAATAATTTAAGTTGTATCTCATCCAAGAAAGTAAGACTATCTAGTAACCGACCTAAATAGCAGGTGGGAAACTCCCAGACATTATTTTTCTTATGATAATAAAAGGTTGGGATAGTCTTTAAAGCATCTACTATATATTGATTGAAATCAAATGTAACACATATAGAAGAAAGTCCTGAGATTTTCTGTGGAGGAGATATTTCTGTAATATGTATCATATCTGAAATCTCCAAAGTTGCGGGGTAATATCTGTAATTACCGAAATTACCGGAGTTACGGAAACGAGATTATCGAGATTTCGGTAATTTCGGAAGTTTCGTGCGCGTATACGCGCACGCGTAAGGAAAAAGGCCAAAAACGGCTAAAAATATAGAAAATTAGCTGAATTTGGCTTTAAAAAGCATAATTAGTCTAAAAGAGATACGTATTTCGTACTAAAATCGTTCTCCGGGGCTTCTTCCTTGGTCTTATATGTAACACTTGCCTCTATAATAAAGGGTTTTTCACAGTATTCACAAATAAAATGCTCTGTCATATCAGGTTCACGGGCTTCCGTACTATAATCCTCATATAAAATTCGACCTAGTGAATCTTTTACGATCTCATCAGGTTGACCAATAAGAGAACCAGGCATATATATTTCTCCTGGAAGATATTCTGCACCACAATGTGGACATTTAATTAAATTAGTTTTATGAGAAACTTGTAATTTCATCTGTTTAATAGGCTCCTCTGTTACAAAAAGATTTTTTGAAAAAATTTTTATAATAATTAGCTAAACTTATTAGAAGTTTATAATGATAATAAAAATAGTCTTTAGCCTTCGGCTTATGATACTTGAGAATCAAGATTCTCAAGTATCATGTAATCAGCAAGCTGATTACTAAAATTAAAAAAATATATTTAAAACTATATAAGTATATAATATATATTTATATAGTATTTTTATTATTATATAATATATAATTATATCTAATATAATATACAATATATACTTTAGTAATTTATTAAATTATTAAAATTTTTTTAGAAAATTTATGTTTTTAGAAAATTATTAAATTAATAAATAAATTTGTAAATTTTTTGTAAACATATTTTTATTATTTAATCTTAAAGCTAATATTAGCTTAAAACTCATTTTAAGCTAGTTTATTTGATATTTATTATAGTAGCCCTTATACTTTATTAGGTTAATATTAATATGCTCAAAAAACGGCTTTAAAACAAGTTATAGAACTATTTAAAATTAAAAGACCTTTCGCACTTAACAGAATGAAAGGTCTTTTCTTATTTTATTAATTTATTGAGATTCTCTCCAAGTATCGCCAACTTTAGTTTGGACGGTCTCAGCTTCTTTCCATTGATCTCCTACTTTAACCCACACCTGGCCTTCTTTCCAGTGCTCTCCTACCTTAACATGAACAATACCGGCATTTTGGAATTCGCTTAAATCTGATACTATTGCTTTTGCTGCCTTATTATCATTCCAAACATAACCCGCTGTTCCATCAGCTTTCGTATATTTATAGTAAGCACCGATAATTAAAAAAACATAGTCACCAACTGAAAAGTCAAATTTAGCTGGATCAAAAGTAAAAGTATTTGTTTTTGTTGTACCATTTCTTACAAAGGAGGCACCATCTACTAGAGGATAATTTGCAGCATTATGAGTATTATACCAGTTATCATCTCCGGCAGATGTAGTTTTTTCTGTAGTAATATTTTTTCTCGTACTATAAGTTCTGCTTGAAATGCTGTTACCAGCTAATTTTATATTTTCAGCTGTAGTGCTACATAGACGAATACGATATCCATGAAGACAAGTCATTGGCAGTGTATCAGTTGTTGCAGTACCATCTTTCCAAGTAAAAGAAATATTTTCTTTTAATGTAAGTTTACTCTTAGAATAACTAATAGTTGGCTTACTAGGATTGGCTCCGTATCGACACTTAACTGTAACACCTTTACCGCTATTTGCTGTCGCAGTGGTAGTGTTATTTGCAAAGTTACAATAGACTATAGCTTTTACTGTATAGCTAGTAGTTTTAGCTGCTTCTCCTGCTGGTACAGGTGCATTTCTTGTATAAGAAAAAGCCATCCCCTCTTTTACACCTGAAATAGTAATAGCTGTTCCATTGGTTGTTGAGGGCGTAGTACCGTTAGTAGTATAATAAATTGTAGCAGACTTAATTACATTATTATCTCCATTCTTACCTAAGCTACCTGAGATAGTAAAAGTATTTGTTTCATTATCTGTAATAGAAATAGTTGGGGTGGTACCATTTGTATAGTTCTTAACTGATCCTGAAACAGTTGCGATCAGATTTTTACCGCCACTATAATTTTCATCTAACTCTACTCCAGTTAGGCTCGCAGAAATTGAAATCGTACCAGTAGAAGTAGTATTAAAAGTTTTTAATAATTTAGTATTAGCATCAGCCCATCCACTACCGCTGTTATTACTAGTGCTAATACCTACAGCATCCTCATAATCAGTAGCTCCTGTAACCGATACTTTTAAAGTATTAACAACATCATAAACAGCATATTTAGTATTAACATAAATTTTGACAGTAGTAGTTTTCCCACTAAAACTCGCCTCATAACCGATTCTAAAACCTACGGAAGATTTGCCAGCTCGTGCTAGCTCTACTTTGTCGCCCCATACTATAGCCATATTATTCCTCCTCTAAGATGGAATTAATTTTTTCTAAAATCTCTTCTATAATTTCTTTAGTACCGTCAGAAAGCATTTTCTCTTCATCGTCTTTTGCTTTGTCATAATAGAAATCAGAAAGCTCGCGGAAGTTTCCTGACTTAATAGAAAAGGAACCCCAGTCGCAAATCATTTCTAAAATATAGATATAAGGCATGTCTTCACCGAGCCAGAACTCTGGATGATGTTCATTGTTCATCCAGTGATGCTTCCATGCTTCTTCATACTCTAAAGTCTTGCCGGAGTTGTTAAACCACTTCTGAGCATAAGGTTCGAATTCTTCTTCTGAGAACTTAGAGTCGTCATGGTCTCTAATCATCTCATCAAAGAGACCTATATCAATTTCATTAAAGAGCTCAGGAAGATTTTCTTTTAACCAATCGGCGAACTGCTCTACCCTTTCCTTATGCTCTAAAATATATTTTTTATTTTCTTCTAAGTAGTCAGCCTTGCCTTCATTAATCATATTAAGAAGACCGAATGCATTAATTAGATTCATAAATTATTTCTGCCTTTCTGAAAAATTATTTTTAGTCCCAAAGATTTTCGTAAAGTTTGAAATCTTCCGCGACGGACTTAGATTCTTTTAGTAAGTTGTTATATTCAGGAGTTCCGTAGTTCGGAGTGTTTAAATAAAAACTTAAAGCTCTTATTAAATTTTCATAGCCCTCACCTTGTTCAGCACTATTAAGTGTTCCGTTGCTGTAACACTGTAATCCCCAGTCATAAGTAAATCTACTAGTGCCGACTATAATATCCATATCCCACTCATAACCTTTATCATTATGATGTTCTGTGTAGTGGAAGCCGTTATTATTTAACTGTTTAATTTCTTTACGCTCTGCCTTACTATGAGCCTTAATGTAATCAAGAAGTTTTGTAAATCTATTTTTGTAATTCTTGTCGTTAGCTTGACTAGAAGAATTACTTACTGTATTTATATTAACTTTATTTCCTTTATCATCTTTCCATTCGTAAAGTCGTCGCATAAAGTTATTCTCCTTTATATATAATAAAAGCTTCCAAGAAGTCAATCTCAGAAGCAGTATTTTATTCGAGCTTTCTCGAGCAGTCCTTTTTTCCATTCATTTAATTTAGCGTACTATTTTATATTTAATTTTAATATTTTAATAAACTAATAGTTTATCAATTTTAGTTTTATATATATAAATAAAAAAGTAGTATACTCTAAGCATACTACTTTTCTTATACTTTTATACTATTGGTGGAATAAGGTGTTCTAAGTCGGAGTATTCCAAAGTTTCTGCAGTCAGCTCTTTAAATGGAATTTCAAAAGCATCTACTGTGTATTCGTCAGGATCATATTCAAGTTCACCTTCATTAGCAAGTTCATTTAAGTGATCCCAACCGCCTTGAATAGCTGCATCTTTAGTTTCATAAACATAACCGTCCCAGTCAATGCCGCTTTTTTCTGCACTACACCAAGTACCTTTTTCATCTTCATCGGCATAGATATCCCAAGCATATAATACCTTTGGAAATTTTCCATTATATGCAGCTCTTTTTTCTGTTGCTTTGACCTGATTCAACTCTTGTTGTAGACGATCGATTTCTGCTTGGATTTCTTCAGCCCCGCGAGCTTCTGTTAAAGTCTTTTTAGTTGTTGTCTTTGAAGCTCTTTCTGAAAATAAACCTTCATATAGCTTAAATTCTTTTGAAAAATTAGTAGACATATTAATAGCCTTTCTCCTTTCTATATAAATATAATAAATATAATTTTTAATTTATACACTTAATTTAGCTGATAATACTAAGCTATATCTGCTATTATTTTCTTTTTTCTGCCGATTTTAGATTAGCGATACGCTTTGCATGAATAAAATTATAAAAGTCTGTTGGTGAATCAATTATTTTTTCTA
>JAEIGA010001387.1_pt1 | contig 37708 bp, 35 predicted proteins | sample 9270691 | NCBI WGS metagenome assembly JAEIGA01 (sample SAMN17057246, study PRJNA624740) | gut metagenome | biome: biome; isolation source: fecal sample | host: Bos grunniens | place: China: Xizang | collected 2019
ATTGCCTGTATCTTTTCTTTGCGAGCCGTAAATGATTCTTTATTGAAATCACGAATGATGTAATAGAGGTTTGTTTCTTCAACATCCCCATTGAAAGAGATTAAATGATAAAAGCCGTCATAGCCATCTGTGTATTCTGGTGCTTCAGCAGCAGGAAGTTTGCTTTGGAATTCCATTGCGATTTTTGTTGAATTAATCATTTTATCTTTCGCTGTTCCAGGGTGTACATTTTTCCCTTTAATTTTCACTTTTGCTTCAGCTGCATTAAAGCTTTCGTATTGCAGCTCACCTAGTGGACCGCCATCCATTGTATAGGCATATGTAGCATCAAATGCTTTCACATCAAATTTATGCGGACCTCTGCCTATCTCCTCATCTGGTGTAAAGGCTACACGGATTTTTCCATGTTTGATTTCCGGATGCTGAATTAAATAGTGCATAGCTGTCATAATTTCAGCGATACCAGCCTTATTATCAGCACCAAGCAATGTTGTACCATCCGTTGTGATGAGCGTATGCCCTTTATATTGTGACAGCTCAGGAAATTCTTTCGGAGACAGGATGACTTGAAGTGATTCGTTTAAAACGATGTCATTGCCGTCGTAATTTTCAACAAATTGAGGATTCACATTGGCACCCGTCATATCTGTTGCCGTATCAAGGTGTGCAAGGAAGCCAATTGTAGGGACCTCTTTATCCGTATTTGCTGGTAATGTAGCCATTACATAGCCGTTTTCATCTATTGTTACGTCACTCATGCCGATTTGTTTCAACTCTTCCACTAACATGTTACCCAACGTCAGCTGCCCAGTAGTTGTCGGACAAGTTGTACTTTCTGCATTTGATTGCGTATCCACTTTTACATATGTAATAAATCGTTCAACCATTTCGTTTTTCATCGTTATCTAAGCTCCTTATAAAAGAATATATATTTATCTTATCATGAGTAATGCCACAATCAAACTTTAGGAATAGCGGCTCGAAAACTGCTCTACGTCAGCTAAAATAATAGATTAGTTGTTTAGGATAGTAATAAAAAAACAGTTTCATAAATTACAAATTATATAATATTTAACAAAAAAAGGTAGACGCACAATGTGTATTAATGTAATAATACATTCAAACGGTGTACTAGTCAGATAATACAGATAATTTATAAGGGTGAAGGGGGGAGAAATCGTGGAGTTTATGCTAAATAATCGTGATCCGATTTATTTACAAGTAGTGAATTACTTTAAACAGCAGCTGGCAACAGGTCATCTTTCAGCAGGTCAGGAAATTCCATCAAGAAGAGAATTAGCAGTGATGCTGAACATTAATCCAAATACCGTGCAAAAGGCATATAAAGAAATGGAGGATCAAAACTTGATTATGACGGACCGAAACTTTCCAAGTAAGATTACGAACGATCAAAATGTATTGCAAAATGTGCGAAAAGAACTCATTCACGATGCGACAGTTCAGTATATAAAGGCAATGAAGCAAATTGCTATTCCTGTTGAGGAAGTAATAGATGTAGTAAAGGAAATGTATGAAAAGGAAAGTTAAGGGGGGATAAGAAGTGATTGAAGTAAAAGCAATTTCTAAAAACTATTGGTTCAAAAAAGTATTGAAAGATGTGTCTTTTACAGTAAATAAAAACGAGATTACTTGTTTAATTGGCTTGAATGGAACAGGTAAATCAACAACGTTAAAGTCCATTGTTGGCCTTACACCTTTTGAGCAAGGTGACATTAAAGTAGATGGAAAAAGTGTGAAAAAGCTGAGAAGCGAAAATGTGTCTTTCGTACCTGATCATATGACAATGCCCGGAAGAATGAAGATTAAACAAGCTTTTCAATTTATGAAGGACTTTTATCCGCGCTGGAACAGGGAGCGGGCATTAGAGCTCGTTGATTATCTTGACCTCGATATAGGACAAAAAATCGGAGAGTTGTCAAAGGGTAATGCGGCTAAGCTAAACTTGGTTCTAGGTTTATCCTTAAATACCGACTATGTGTTATTGGATGAGCCGTTTTCAGGAGTCGACTTGTTTGCTAAGGAAAAAATTCGTGCACTATTCTCCTCACATTTCATGGAAGGTCGAGGAATACTGCTAACAACGCATGAAATTGATGAGGTAGAGCATTTGTTAGATCATGTCGTTATTCTTAGTGATGGTATCATCGTAAAGGATTTTTATCCAGAACAGATACGAGTAGAAGAAGGAAAATCAGTCATTGATATATTAAGAGAGGTGCATGAAGGATGATGAACTATTTGAAGCTCGTCGATTTTGAAGTGAAGCGCTTTGGAAAAATATATGCGGTCCTGATCGCCCTCCTTGTGATTTTACAACCGGTCGCCATGCTCATCAGCTTAAGTGGAGTTGAGGATAGCTTAAAAGGATTTGATCAGATAGATGGGATGCCGATGAATCAGTATACACAGTCTCTACTATTTGTTTTGCCTAATATACTCTGTATTGCTGCTCTAGTCTTTTATGTTTTTGGAACATGGTATTTAGAGTGGTTTGGAAAAAATACATTTGCCTATCAAATATTATTATTGCCTGGAAACCGCATGTCTGTTTACTTTGCTAAATTAACATCCTTGCTCCTATTCATTGCCGGTTGTCTTGTTGCTCAATTGGCCATTTTTCCATTACTAAAGGCGATTTACACAAGCCGCGTTCCAATTGAGTACAGAATGAATGATAGTTTGATTAGTTGGCTTGCACAGAATCAAGTTATTTTAGATGTGATACCTGCAAATGGTCTCAATTTTATTATTTATTATAGCTTGGGTATTATGGCAGTTATTATATTATTTACGATGATTGTCTTGGAAAGAAGCTTTCGTTTAAAGGGAATTGGCTTAACTATTTTATATGGAATAGGTTGTGTGTTCTTATTTATAATAGCTGACCTGTTTGAGCCACTATTTTTCAGTTTATATACGAATGAATACATCACAATAAAAGCAATTTGCATGGCAGTTACGATTGGATTGTCGCTATGGATAAGCAATTATGCAATAAATAAGAAAATATCGGTGTAAGGAGGGAAAGAATATATGAAACGGTATACCTTTACAGTGTTGTTAGCCATAGTGGGGATAGTTGGCATTAGTTTTTTTTACTTCCATGTTAATCGTACAGTTAGTGCTCATGAAAAGCTATCAATTGAGACAGTTTCTGGTGATGAAAGTGAAATAGCTGACATGATTTTAACGGGCATTATGTTTTTTGGTAATATAGACTATTCTTTCGAATTGACCAAAGATCAAATGAAAATAGGTTCAAATTATTTAAGTTTTGATAACTATTATACTTATAGCGTAGCTGAAATGAGACTGAAGGAACTAAGGCAGAAATATAAAAGCTTTATGCGGGGGAAAAATAATGCTTATTCATTGTATGAAGATCAAAATTTTCTTGTATATGGTGATTTACTTTTAGAGAAAGAAGTATATGGAGAAATCCTGATAAGTATGTATGACAAAGAGAAAGAAGATAAATTAGAATTTTCGGTACCAATACCTGCAGATCTTGTAAGGGCAAATTATATTAATATTATGGATGTACAACTGTATAACCAAGAAGTTGTATTATTGTTGAGCACGGAGGAAAAAGACAAACAGGAAATATGGCGAATAAGTATTAATGCCAATCAAAAGAAAATATCAGATCAATCTTTGGTTTATCGTTTAGATAGAGGCTTGGATGATGAAGGGGATTATAAAAATCATCTTTATGGGGAGAATAGTCATTTGACAAAGGTGAAGTATATGCCATTGCATGTCACGGAAACAATCAATAATGGTGGAGAATTTATTACAGAATCACACCAGCTTTTTATACTAAATGTAGAGAGCGGCGAGTTGATGGAAATAAAACTGGCAGAAGATGTACTAAATAATAGTACTGTATATGTGGATAGTGATCATGTTTACTATCTTGACAAGAATGGGGAGTTATTCCGGTACAATGAAGGAAGCGATTCGTTTGAAAGTGTATTAAAGCATAGTGCTTTAATACGAAATGACTACAATTTTTTATTAGAATTCGCTCAAAATAAACTGTATGTTTTGAGGAGTAATTGGTATTCTGCTGAGAATACTTCCGACAAGGTAGCTGAATTGTTCATAATTGATTTGCAAACGAAGCAGGAAGTTTTTCAAGGGACAATGGATTACAGTGAACTTCAAGCTAGCCAATTTGATTTTACAGCTATTTATCCAAAAACATTTGATTAAAGCGGTGAATTAAAAAAGACAACTGAAATGTCAATTTCAGTTGTCTTTTTAACGGAGAAGAGTTGTTTAGCGCAAGCACCTAGCTCCAGTTCATACGGTGCTAGGTGCTTGCGCTTTTCTTACTGTCTAACCTTTATACCTGCCGCATGGCTCCTTTTTCATTGAAGAGAAATCAAGGTGTGAATCAAAAATGAAAAAGGACCGGCAATGGTTTTTCTTATTTCTCAGCAACTTTAAGAGCTTGTGCTTCTTCAGTTAGAGTATCTTTACCGTCTTTATCTACTTCATCTATTTCAGTTGTTTTTGGCGAGTTCAAGTATTTATAAAGCATACCCATGAATACTGCACCACCGACGATGTTACCTAATGTAACAGGTATTAGATTGCGGATTGCCAGTGACCAAGAAATAGTGTCCGGGTGTTCGTGAAGTAAAGCAATAGAGAATGTACCCATGTTTGCAATACTATGCTCGTAGCTGGAAATGAAGAATCCGAATACGAAGAACAACATGATGAAAATTTTTGGTCCGTCACCTTTAACCGTCATTGGGATATAGAATGCTAAACATACAAGCCAGTTACAAAGAATTGCTCGGAAGAACAGCTCTGAAACCGGTGCATTCATTTTCGCTTCGGCTGTACTCATAAGGAATGAGTTAACAGATGGTGAATCGAACAAACCTGTCAGATAAATTAAATAAGCAAATAGTAATGCTCCAATCAGGTTGCCTAAATAAGTTGTGCACCACATTTGCAGCACTTTCAGCCATTTCATTTTGCCGTTTAATGCAGCATAAGTGAAGTAGAAGGTATTTCCTGTAAATAAGTCCCCTCCGCCATATGCAATAAGAAGAATGGCTGTACCGAATGTAATAGCGGCAATCGGATAAGCCATCGGATTGTGATCTAAGTAGAATAAGTTACCTGATTTAAATGCGATAATAACACCAAATCCGATAAATCCACTTGCTAGGATTGCACGTAAAAGGTATTTTACGATGCTTTCATTAAATATTTTTTGTTTTTTAAGTGCCGTTTGCTCAACACTTTGTAATGCTACTTTTTCCATGTTACCTCCTATAGCATCTCCTGTTGTATTTTTATTGTTGCCAGATTCAAACACAATATGTATAACATGCACATGGGAACAAATGTGCAAAAGGTTCAATATTGAAATAACTAGGCAATCTGTGCTGAAAAAAATATAAGAATTGACAAAAGCCTATCTATCATAACATTTTTAAGCGAAAAGAGACAATAAAAAAGCATTTTTTTGTTAATTATCTGTTTTGGGTAAGTGGTTTTAAGAAATTCTTAAGTTTTTCAGTAGCCTTTTGTTAAGAAAAGAACGGTACATTATATACAAGAAGTCAGATGATATACTGATGGGAAGGAGGAATAGATTATGCCCCAATATAATGTTTTGATTGTTGATGATGAACGAGAAATCCGTGATGGCATTGAAATATATTTAAAAAATGAAGGAATTAACGTCATAAAAGCTGGAGATGGAATAGAGGCTTTAGAAAAGTTGAATGAACATACGATTCATTGCATTATTTTAGATGTGATGATGCCAAAGCTTGACGGAATAGCAACGACATTTAAGATACGCGAGCAAAAGAATATCCCGATTATCATTTTAAGTGCCAAAGCTGAAGATGCAGATAAGGTACTCGGATTGCAAATTGGAGCAGATGACTATGTAACCAAGCCTTTCAATCCTTTAGAGTTGATCGCCAGAGTTAAATCGCAGCTACGCAGATACGTCTTGCTAGGTACATATGAGGGGACAAAAAAGAATATTGATTTGAACGGTTTAACGCTTGATGAGGAAGCAAAGCAGGTAGAAGTGAATGGAGAGGCTGTTAAGCTGACACCGATTGAATACCGAATTGTTGAATTGCTGATGAAAAATGCGGGTCGCGTTTTTTCAATCAACGAGATATATGAATTGGTATGGAAGGAACCAGGTTACAATGCGGAAAATACAGTTGCCGTTCATATAAGAAAAATAAGAGAGAAAATTGAAATCGATCCAAAAAATCCAAGATATTTAAAGGTGGTTTGGGGAATTGGATACAAAATGGAAAAGTAAAAAGGTCATTATCATTACAATACTTTTATTGAGCTTCGGATTAAGTATATTCGCATCGGCTGTGACAAACGGCCGCGATATTTTAACAGGAAATTATTTTCAGTCGAATGATTTTCAATATAACACCTTCTATGAATATCAGGAGCTATTGCGCGTTTTTGTCCTAAGCGATTGGACCGAAGAGGATTTCAAAAATCAGATTATCGTAACAGACGATGAAGTTGAGGAGCATCGCTATCGCTATGGAGACTTAACAGAGCAAATCACTTCCATAAAAGATCAATACGAAACGCGAATTAATGATTTAAAGAATGCTGGAAACACAGAAGCGGCAGAAGTGTTAGAGAAGGAACAGAATGAAAAGATTCAAGACATTACACTGAATTTTTCAAGCGACGAACATGTAAGGGCGAAAGTTAGACAAGAGAAAGTAAAGGAAATTGAGTCGGCACTTAATGAATTAGAGTCTAATAAAAGCACCTGGAATCTATACAAAAATGTGTTTGATTACTATTTAGTAGACGAAGAAACAAAGGATGTTTTCACTTCTTTGAATAAAGAAGAGGCAGCGAATTATAAAGTGTATTTTGCTGAAAATAAGATGAGGTATGTTGAATCCTACACAGAGAATCAAATGTTAAGTATCAATTTAAATATATCGCATTCAGAATATGTCCATATTCCATATGAGTTTGGAGGTGAGCCGGATTACCATGACTTTACAGGATATATTGGTATTCCAAAGAGCGTACCAGCTACCAATTCATTTGTGGAGCCAATTGAGCAATTTGAGAAATTCCAAATATTTTATGTTGGTTTAGTTATTACTGGAACAATCGCACTTCTTGTTGGGGGTATATTCTTATATTTAATAAAACCATTTACAAAACGGAATCATTTACAATCGAAATTATTTAATAAAATGCCATTTGACTTACGTACAGTTGTTTTGGTTTTAACTAGTGGTTTATGCTTTATAGCTCTAATTATTATGATTGATGTATCTTATTGGGGATTTGGTAACTCTGTTTATCGAACTATCTATTCTACAGGTGCCAGTATAATTGGTTTTTCAATTTTCTTTATAGTTTCCTTTCTTTACCTGAGTAGTATCAAAGGGAGATCTTTTGAGGAACTATTGAGGGGAACTGTTATTTTCAAATTAATTCAAGCTATTAAAGATGCATTTGTTGTAAGGAATGTTGGTTTCCAGTTAACTGCGCTATTAGGATTAATAGCAATATTGCCATTCATATTGGTTTTTGCACTCTATACAAACAGTGGTGTCTTTCTATTTTTTGTTTCTTTCATAGCCGTAATGGCCGCCGTTTTTATTCTGTATATTATATTTAAATATACAGGCTACTTTAACGCTATTGTAAAAACGATAAATGAACTGGCCGACGGGAAATTTGTCGAGGAAATCAATATTCCCGGAAAAACAATATTTGCACAAGTAGCGGATGATATAAATATGATTAAAGACGGTGTGAAAATATCGCAACGTGAACAAGTAAAGAGCGAGCGTTTGAAAACAGAACTTATTACGAATGTTAGTCATGACCTACGTACGCCATTAACTTCCATCATAACGTATACAGACTTATTGAAAAGTGATGATTTAACAGAGGAAGATCGTCACAACTATGTTGAGATTATCGATCGTAAATCGAAGCGTCTAAAAGTGCTGATTGATGATTTATTCGAAGCCTCTAAAATGGCAACAGGTAATATTGATTTGAACAAGAGTCAGGTAGAGCTTGTTCAGCTTCTTCAGCAGGCATTAGCTGAATATGATGAAAAAATTGAGCAATCACAGCTGCATTTCCGGGTGACACATGATGATCAGCCAATTGAAGCAACTGTAGACGGCCAAAAATTATGGCGAGTATTTGATAATTTGATCAATAACATTTTGAAATACTCGTTACCGAATACACGCGTTTACATTTCAGTGAAAAATCATCCGGATACGGTGGAGATTATCTTTAAAAATGTATCACACTATGAGCTCGGAGATAATGTCGATGAACTGTTTGAACGCTTTAAGCGTGGTGACAAATCCCGTCATACAGAAGGGTCGGGACTTGGATTGGCCATCGCCAAATCAATTATTGATCTTCATGAGGGTGAAATGGACATAGAAGTAGATGGAGACCTATTTAAGGTGACGATTACGTTGAACAAATAAAAAATGCGGAGTATCAATTAGTGATGCTCCGCTTTTTGCTATTCACCAGTTTTTTCGCTCTTTCCGTTTCCGTAAATACCAAATGATTATGAGTAGGAAAAGGAGAATAATGATGGCGTAGACGATATTCGAAAACATGTCCATATATTGTACAATATCATGCCAGTTGGAACCGACAGCAGCACCAACATTAACTAAAATCATATTCCAAATGAGTGTACCGATGGTTGTGAATAATAGAAAAAGGCCAAAGTTCATATTGGACATCCCGGCAGGAATTGAGATAAGGCTACGAATTAAAGGAACTAATCGGCAAAACAGGACAGTCCATATACCATAGCGGTCAAACCAGGCATCTGCTTTATGTATATCTTCTTTTGTGAGGCGGAGAACTTTGCCGAAGCGATCGATGAGTTTTTCCAAGCGTTCAACGTCTAATAACAGACCTACCCCATAGAGAATTACTGCTCCAATTACAGAACCAGCTGTTGATACAACAATTACACCAGTGATAGTTAAGCTTGTACTATGTGTCATGAAGCCACTGAATGTAAGGATTACCTCAGAAGGAATGGGTGGAAAGATATTTTCAAGTGCAATGAGAAAAAACACTCCCCAATAGCCATACTGATCAATTAAATTAATAATCCAAGATTCCATCTACACTTGTCCCTCCAGAGCTTTTTCATTATTTAACCTACAAATGACTATTTTTTTAAATGAAAATTAAATTTCCTAATATAATAAAACCAATTATATTAATATTATTTCCCGGGAAAAATTTAAGCAGTAATAAATAGATTGGCTTTTGTAGCTTGTCTCTCTATCTTAAATGTATGCTCATAGACCGGCAATGATGTTTAGTTTTGTTCATGCATAGATTAGTTAGACAAAAATAAAAAAGGATGACTACAGTAAGTCATCCTTTTTATTAAAAAGCGCTGATAATATTCTAGATTAGGAAGCTGTTGTCATTGTTCGTTTCAACCAGTCTTTACCTTCAACTAAACGAGTAACCATCATTGCACAAACTGTGTTACCCGTGCTGTTTAATAATGTAGCAGGAGCATCAATGATTGTAGAAATAACAGCAATAATCGGCAATGCTTCGACTGGGAAGCCGAACACGCTTAGAATGAGCATCTCACCAATCATACCACCACCTGGAATAGCGCCCATAACAGCACCAACTAAGAATGATACAGCAAAGATTGCAGCAAGACTAGAAATGCTGGTCATGTCTTTTCCAAATAAGGCGAATAAGAAAACGATTTTAAATACACCGCCTAATACAGATCCGTCTTTATGTGTGTTCGCTCCAAGAGGAATAACCGTTTCAGCAATATCCATAGGAACACCCATTTTTTGAGTAGAAGCCATATTAACAGGGATGGAAGCTGCACTTGAACATGTAGCAACTGCTGTTACAGATGGAGGCAGCGCATTTTTCCAAAATGTTTTAATTCCTAACGAACCACCAGCCATGAAGGCATATAGTGTAAAGAACCCTACGAAATAAATGATGGTTAAGATAAGGTATAGGACGAACGTTCTTACATAGCCTTCTAGAATAGAGGCACCAAGATCACCAACTACGGATGCAAAATAACATCCTAAACCAATTGGAGCGTAATACATGATGAAGGAAACCATTTTCATCATTACTTCTGTTCCAGAGGTTAAGAAGGCAGCCATCGGTGCACCTTTTTCTTTTGACGCTGCTGTCGCCAATCCAAAAAGAATCGAGAATATAATTAATTGCAGCATATTGCTTTTTGAAAGCAGTAATGAAAAGTCTGAGACGGTTACTGTTTGAACAAGCTTATCTAGGAAAGAAACCTCTTCAACCACTTCGATAGAATTTGCAGCCATCATGGATTCTTTCAGAGCTGTTACGTCTGTTCCTTCAAGCGGATTCATGATAGAGACGCCTACAATACCAAGTAAGGCAGAAATTGTTGCAGTAAATAGAAATACGGCAATAATACTGACCATGATTTTGCCGAGTCGTTTCATGCTTTTCATGTTGGCGATTGCAGAGGCAATGCTGAAGAATACAAGAGGAACGATGATGACGAACATGGCATTCAAGAAAAGGTCCCCAAATGGGCGTACAACTGCAGCCTTTGGTCCATAGATGACACCAGCAATTCCGCCGATTGTAATACCGAGTAGAAGAAGCAGCGTAAGTTTATAGTTTTTTAAAAAGTTTTTCACTTATAATTCCATACCTTTCTTTTGTTTTGTTAATATAACAATTTGTATAGATAATACCCATTATATAATAAAAAGAGGGTAGAAAAACAAATATGTAAATTAACTTAAAATTTAAAAAATTAGCATTAAAAAGATTGTCGTGAAACAAGGTTATAACAAACGTGAAATAGAGGCGATGAAGTAGGGGCTAAATAAAGCATCTGTTCTTTTTCACAGTAAAAAAATAATAAAGGTCTCAGGAAAGTTATCATATAACTTTCCTGAGACCACTGTTATTTTAAAGCTTAAATGAACTTTTTAGTGAAACAATTAAATTGAATACGAGTTTTTCGTCTGTTGTCAACTTAGGGTCAACATTGAAATAGCCGTGACGGAAGAATTGGAACTTATCTCCCGCTTGTGCATCCTTCATGTTTTGCTCAACAAAGCCTTCGTGGATTTCTAATGAGTTCGGATTTACTTGCTCTAAGAATGTTTTATCTTCAGCGCCTTCTTCTTCCAGTAATAGTGGATTGAACAGACGGAATTGTGCAGGTACAGCTTGAGTTGCTTCTACCCAATGTAACGTACCTTTTACTTTTCGACCAGTAAATCCTGAACCACTCTTTGTCTCTGGGTCGTAAGTGCAGCGAAGCTCAATTACATTTCCTTCTTCGTCTTTAATGACTTCCTCACATTTAATGAAATAGGCATGCTTTAAGCGAACTTCATTGCCAGGGAAGAGACGGAAATATTTCTTCGGTGGATTCTCCATGAAGTCATCTTGCTCAATGTATATTTCACGTGAAAACGGAATTTGACGGATACCCATTTCCGGATTTTCTGGATTGATTTCTGCATCAAGCATTTCCACTTGTCCTTCTGGGTAATTCGTAATAACAACTTTTAGTGGTTTAACAATACCCATTGTACGTGGGGCCTTCATTTTTAAATCTTCGCGAACAAAGTGCTCTAGGAATTGGATATCAACAGTACCAGATGTTTTAGCTACACCAATTTCGCGGCAGAAATTACGAATGCTCTCTGGTGTATAACCTCTTCTACGTAAGCCCGAAATAGTCGGCATACGTGGGTCATCCCAGCCATCAACAAAGCCTTCGTCTACAAGTTGCTTTAATTTACGTTTACTCATAACAGTATCCGTTAAGTTCAAGCGACCAAATTCATATTGATGCGGAACGCTTTCCATTTCGCATTTTTCGACAACCCAATCATAAAATGGTCTTTGGTCTTCAAATTCCAAAGTGCAGATTGAATGCGTGATGCCTTCGATAGCATCTTCTAATGGGTGCGCAAATGCATACATCGGGTAGATGCACCATTTGTCGCCCGTATTATGGTGAGTCGCGTGTGCGATACGGTAAATGACAGGGTCGCGCAGATTAATGTTTGGAGAACTCATGTCAATTTTGGCACGTAAAACTTTTTCTCCATTACCGAACTTGCCGTCCCTCATTTGTTCGAATAGTTCAAGGTTTTCCTCTACCGAACGATTGCGGAATGGGCTTTCCTTACCTGGCTCTGTTAGTGTTCCGCGGTACTCACGAATTTCTTCGGCTGACAAATCATCCACATATGCTAACTCTTTTTTAATTAAGAGGGTAGCTTTCTCATACATAGTATCGAAATAATCAGATGCGAAGAATAGATTGTCCCAATCGTAGCCAAGCCATTTTACGTCCTCTTTAATGGAGTCTACATATTCTTGGTCTTCTTTTACCGGGTTCGTATCGTCAAAGCGTAAATTTGTCTTACCTTTGAACTCGTCTGCAAGGCCGAAGTTCAATACGATACTTTTGGCATGCCCGATATGCAGGTAGCCATTTGGCTCTGGCGGGAATCGTGTGATGATCGCATCATGCTTTCCGCTTTTTAAATCTTCGATAACAATATTTTTTATAAAGTTTGAAGCTACAGGTGTATTTTCGCTCACAGTATCAACCTCTTTCGTTCCTTCTACGTTTATCTTAGATTATATAAAAAAACTGGACGCTGTACAAATTATGGTTTTTAAGTGCATATAGCGTAATAATGATTTGTTTTCTAATCAATTGAATGGCAAAAACCTTTCTCATAAAACAATAGCTGCCGAGAAAGGTTTTCTTGATGTATACGGATGATGTTCATGCTTTTATAAAGCATCTTCAAGCATTAAAATTGAGGCTCCTGGTTAGCCCATGCAATTGCTATTGTTCCCTCGCCAGCATGTACGGTTATCGTAGCAGTCAGCTCACAAATAATAACTTCTTTAATTGAAGGGAATTGGCTTAAGAAGAGTTCTTTGTATTCTAATGCTTTATCTAACACATTTCCGTGCATAATGTATAGTTTGTCTATTGTACCTTTTGCATTTGCATTTTCAAATAATTCGACCATTCTTTTGACGGCTTTTTTTTCAGAGCGCACTTTTTCAAAAAGCTCGAACTTACCATCAAAAATGCGGATGATGGGCTTTATATTAAGAAGATTTCCTAATAAATACGATGTACCGGACATCCTTCCGCCTTTGTAAAATTGATCAAGACTTCCAAGTAATAGATAGTTTTCAATTTTTCTAGCGTCTTCTCGTAAATGATCAGCAATTTTCTTGTAGTCCATTTTCTGTTCAGCAAGATCCATACCTAGCTCAATCAAACGTGTAATAGCAACAGACATCGCCTTGCTGTCAACTACCTCAGTTGGGAAATTAGCAAGGTCAGCGCCTGCTATGCAGCTGGCCATTGTGCCACTTAAATCAGATGAAACTGTTACAGCGATTGCTGAATCGTATTTTTCCTTTAATTTCTCAAAAAGCTCAGCAAATCGTCCTATTGAAGGCTGTGATGTTTTTGGCACTTCTTTTTCAGCATCAAGCAATTCGTATAATTTTTTCGAATCCAAGTTAACGCCATCTTCGAATGATTCCTTACTAAACGTAATGCTTAGCGGAACAATATAAAGATCCGGGTGGTTTCTTAAATTTTCAGGAATGTAAGCTGTACTATCAGTTACCCATGCAATTTTGTTTGTCATATAAATCGATCCTCTTTAAGATTTTCTATATAAAAATAGTTTGTTGATTCTATTATATCCATACTTGCTTTAGAGAGAATATGTATTTATTACTATTGTACTTTATTTATCCCTTATACACTAATAGTAATTGCGAAAAAGGATGTAAACTTTAATCATTTTGTAAGTGGTTGTTTCTAATGAGAGTGTTAGAAATGTATTCAAGATTATAGAAAGCTAAATATTATCATGGTCTACCGAATTTTATGTATAATTGTGAATAATATAACAGAAAAGGTTTGGTTAAAGTGAAAGAAATTTTAGGAAAACAAATTGATCAATATAAAAAACAGTATGAAAACCGTGGCAGGCTTTTAATTACTTGTCCCGACCAACCGGGCATCGTTGCAGCAGTATCAGCATTTTTATATAACCATGGTGCCAATATCGTTGAAAGCAGTCAGTACTCTTCTGATCCTAACGGTGGTACATTCTTTATCCGTTTGGAATTCGAATTAGAAAATCTGCAGCAGGTTGGCGAGAAGGTAGAAAAAGAATTTCAGCCAATTGCAGAGCAATTTTCGATGGATTATTCTTTTCGTTATGTTTCGCAGTTGAAGCGAGCTGCAATCTTTGTATCGAAGGAGCCGCATTGCTTATTGGAGCTTCTATGGGAATACCAAAGTGGTGACCTAATGGCGGATATTGTGATGGTTATAAGCAATCATGAAGATACGAGGGAAATTGTTGAATCACTTGGAATTCCGTTTTACTATATTCCTGCGAACAAGGAGATACGCAAGCAAGTGGAGGAGCAACAAATTAAACTTTTGAAGGAGAATAAGGTTGATGTAATTGTGTTAGCAAGATATATGCAAATTCTGACGGAAAGTTTTGTAGCTGCATTCCCGAATCAGATTATTAACATTCATCACTCTTTCCTTCCAGCCTTTGTTGGCGCCCGTCCATACGAACGCGCATTTGAGCGTGGTGTAAAGCTGATTGGAGCAACTTCACACTATGTAACGAATGATCTTGATGAAGGGCCAATTATTGAGCAGGACATTAAACGTGTTGATCACCGTGATACAGTAGAACGAATGAAGAAAATCGGTCGTACAATTGAGCGTAGTGTCCTGGCTCGTGCATTAAAATGGCACTTAGATGACCGTGTAATTGTTCATAAAAACAAGACTATCAGATTTTAATAAAAAGAGAGCTTTGGGGCTGTTTCAAAAGTCATTAAATGACTTTTGAGCGGCCCCTTCTGTATTTTTATACGAAACTTTAAAAGTCTATATCTCTATGGTGATTTGTTCAAATATTTCTCTTTAATAGAATCACTTCTGAAATGAATTGAATGATTAAGCGAGAAGGTATTGGTTTTCGGTTTTTTGAGTACCCACAGTGCAAATTAGCGTTAAAAAAGCACTCATCCTCTCATAGTAGCTAGCACATAAAAGGCGCCACTAAGCCTAAAGTCGTAAGTGAAAATATAGCGTAGGTCGATTATAGGAATCACGGGAAGTAGCTAAGATAGAAGTATGAAAGGAGGAACGGACATGAAAAAACTTGGTTTGATTATTATTGGAGGAATTGCCGCTTTTGTGCTGCTTGTTAATTTTGTGCCAATGCTTGCCCTCGCCATAACATTAGGTATTGGATATCTCGTGCTGAGAGAGTTTTTAAAGGCAAAAACGATAGGTGCCAAGCTGATTTGGGGACTGATTGGTTTTGTGGTCATCTCAGTTTCAATTTCAAATCTTCCATCGATTATCGGTTTAGTAGCGGCGTTTGTGCTTTACATCGTTTATAAGAAATGGGATGAGCGAAAGGTTGTTGTGGAAGAAAGTGATCCATTTTCGAGCTTTGAAAGAGAATGGGCAAAAATGAATAAATAAGATATTAGAGGAGCTGGTTAGGATGAGTAATATTTTCACACGTATGATGGATAGTGTAGCGGCAGATGTGCATGAATTATTGGACAAAAGGGAACAGAAAGATCCGGTTAAAATGCTGAATCAATATTTGAGAGAATGCGAGCAGGAAGTAGAAAAGGTTCGCCTGCTGGTTGAACGCCAATACCGTTTGAAAGAAGAACTGGCACGTGAGCATGTAGAGGCAAAACGCTTATATGAAAAGCGCACTCATCAGGTAGAAGTAGCATCGAAGGCGGGAGAGGTTGAGCTTTATGATTTTACTTTAGCTGAAAAGAATCAGTATGAGGATCGTGTTAATCGTCTAGAGGAGGCAATTCGTGAAGCAAGCAAACAATTAGAGGAGCTGGAGTTTAAATATGCTGAAATGAAGCATAAGCTGAAAGATATGCAGTTAAGACGCTTGGAAATTATGGGGCGCGAAAATGTTGCCCGTGCTAATCAACGCATGAATTTTGTATTGGAACAGCAACAAAAGGGCAAAGGCGAAGCGAGTGCTCGATTTGAGGAAATGGAATATTATATGAAGCGGTTAGAAAAGAAAGTTGAAACGGATTATTACCGTCAAACAATTGATGCACGAATTGAACAGTTAGAAAACGCAGAAAAAAGCAAGGAAAGCAATTTAACTCTGTAATGTAAACATGTTATGCTAGGGAAAGGTGTGGTAATGGACTGCACCTTTTCAGTATTTAATCATAATAGAGAGTGATAGCGAAAGGAGGAGCCATTATGGTACAAAAATCAAAGTCGGACTTATTTTATAATTTCCTATTATTTGCGATTGTCATTATTTTAATTGAAGTTACTTTTTTTAATGGAGGTCTTCTCTTTTCTGCTTTTACATCTGCGGTTTTCATATATTATGGCAAGAAAAAATATCATAAAACAATCGGAAAGATGGCTCTGTTCATCGGGATTATTTCAGCACTTGTAACCATAATAAATATGGTTACTTTCAGGTTTCTATTAGTAGCTATTTTTTTGTTTTTGTTATATCAATTTTTTCAATCTAAAAAGCATCCAACAATCTATACGACAACGACTCCAAGCGGGGAGCAGAACGTAGCTCCGGAACAAATTCACAAACGACCACTACTGTTTAAAAATACAATTATTGGTGGACAATCGACGCCGGATAAAGTGTATGAGTGGAACGACATCAATATACAGAGTGGTGTTGGAGAGTTTGTTGTGGATTTAAGCAATACTGTGTTGCCCAAGGGTGAATCAGTTATTTGTATTCGTAATTTATTTGGCTCCGTGCATATATATATTCCATTTGAATTAGAGTTTGAGGTCATTCATTCTGTTGCGGTAGGCAGTGTAACGGTATTGAATAATGAAGAATCGAAACTTTTCAATCAAAACATTCGTTACCATACAAGCAATTACGAACAAGCCGAGCAGAAAATTAAAATTGTTACGAGTACAGTTGTCGGAAGCTTAGAGGTGAAGCGGGTATGAGTATTCTTCAACGCCAGATTATGCAGGCGATGGTTTATTCACTTGTGCTGACAATTTTAACTATGCTCGTCTTTACATATGTTTTCCCGTTGGAATCTATCAGTGAATTATGGGAAAAAAAGCTGATGGATTTACCCTTTATTGTGTTTGTTTTGGTTTGCGGCGCTATCATTGGGGCAATTGTGGGAGGAGCATCCGGTTATTATTTACGTACACATCTCATTAAGCTTGGTAATAATCTCTCTGACATGGAGCTTGGAAAATATGTTGCTTTGTCAGAAAGTAAGCCAATTAAAGAGATGAACTTCATTTACGAGAAAATGAATAAGTTGCAAAAGCAAATGGCTGACCAAATTGCCACATCTCAAAAATTAGCTACTGAACGCTCTGGGGAACAAGAAAAACGCATTCAAGAGATTATTTCACAAGAAAGAAACCGTTTGGCAAGGGAACTTCATGATTCAGTAAGTCAGGAGCTGTTTGCGGCATCGATGCTCATGAGTGCAATCAATGAAAGGGAGTATGGCGAACAGCAAGAAAAGCAATTGAAGCTAGTTGAAGGCATCATACAACAATCACAGCTAGAAATGAGAGCGTTGCTGCTTCATTTACGGCCGGTTCCTCTTAAAGGAAAGTCGTTGCAGGAAGGATTGGAGGAACTGCTTGTCGAATTAATGCAAAAAGTTCCAATGAAAATCACGTGGAAAATCGAGTCGGTTGAGTTGGATAAGGGAGTCGAGGATCAGCTCTTTCGAATTGTACAAGAATCATTATCTAATACACTTCGACATTCAAAAGCGACATCTTTGGAGGTTTACCTTGTTAGACGAGAAGGTATGGTTATTATGATCGTTTCAGATGATGGAGTCGGGTTTGATGTGGAACAATCGAAGACGGGAAGTTACGGACTGCAGAATATGCATGAAAGAGCACTTGAAGTCGGTGGCATATTTAAAATCGTGAGTGTGAAGAACAAAGGGACCCGTTTAGAGGTGAAGGTTCCGATCATAGTAAAGGATGATAGTCATGAAGATTAGAGTGTTGTTTGTAGATGATCATGAAATGGTTCGAATCGGAGTATCGGCTTTTCTTTCCTCACAGCCCGATATTGAAGTGGTAGGAGAAGCATCCGATGGCAAGGAAGGCGTTGAAAAAGCGCTACAACTAAAGCCGGATATTATTTTAATGGACTTAGTGATGAGAGAAATGGACGGTATTGAGGCAACGCAGGAAATTATAAAGCAATGGCCTGAGGCAAAAATCATTATTGTCACGAGCTTTCTGGATGATGAAAAGGTATACCCTGCACTGGAAGCAGGTGCTATAAGCTACATGCTGAAAACATCCAAGGCCAGTGAAATAGCTGATGCGGTACGTTCTACCTTCCATGGTCAATCCGTTTTAGAACCAGAAGTGACCGGAAAAATGATGAAGCGAATGAGAAATCCGAAGCAAACGGAGCTGTATGAGGATTTAACAAACCGGGAAATGGAAATTCTTCTGCTGATGACGGAGGGAAAAAGCAATCAAGAAATAGCGGATGAACTATTCATTGCGTTAAAAACAGTGAAGGTCCATGTTTCTAATATTTTGAGTAAATTAGAGGTGCAGGATCGTACGCAAGCAGTTATATATGCATTTAAACATTCACTTGTAAAATGAAAGGGGATTTCTGATGAAGAAATGGGTTATATTTGATTTTGATGGTACACTAGCAAATTCGAAAGCTATTGCTTTTCAAGTAATCAATCGATTGGCTGACTTGCATGGATTTCCGAAGTTCACTCCTGAAAAGGCAATGTCGATGCAAGGTCAGGAAAAAACGCTTCTTTCGCAGTTCCCGCTCATAGCGAATGATTTCTATACATTATATAAGGAGTCTTTAAAGGAGATTCCGTTATTCGATGGCATTCAAGAGATGCTGAAAAGATTGCGGGATAAGGGGATGCAAATTGCAGTTATCTCTTCCAATGAGGAAAGTAATATCCGTCAATATTTTCAGGTGCAGGGTATTGATTTCATTACAGAAGTGTATACTTCAAGTGATTTATATAGCAAAGATACAATGATTGATACGTTCTGTGAAAAGCATAGCCTTTCAAAGGACGAGGTTATATATGTAGGTGATGAAGTGCGCGATATTCGTGCGTGCCATAAATGCGGAGTCGATGTTATTTGGGTTGATTGGGGCTATGATACAGCGGTACAGGCTGTTCCTGAAAAACCAACATACACGGCGAAAGAACCTACTGAGCTATTAGCTTTAGTGGAATAGAGATAAAGGAGTAAAAGTGTGAAACAACAAGAGGTTATACATTCAATCGCCAATTTATTAGAGAATGCAAAAATTCCATATACATTTGTTGAAGAAGCAGCATTATGTGTGCAAGGAATGAAGTTACATTGTGCCGATGTAAAGGTACTGGTACAATGGGATGTTTTCACGTCATGCTATGAGCTTTTTTTAGAGGAGACTCGTTCTACTATAGAAAAGACAGCGACAAATGCAGTGTTTACCGTGCAATTTGAAGGGGTGTCTGTACAGATTTCCTGTCTTTTCAATACGACGGTACGAACAGATCCTTACCGTATTCAGGAGAATGGTGTGTGGTGCCGCTCACTTTATAGCTATTTGTATGGAGTGGACTATTCTACTTATAAAAAAGAGATTGTCCAATTTTTACATAATAAGCAGCAAACATTAACTAAGCAAAATGAGCAGGCATGGAATCAAAATAATTACCAGGCTCTCTTGGCGCGTTACGGTGAGCCGGAGGAGATAGCGGAAAAAATTATTCAAAACCCGGAGTGGCGCTTATATCCTTTCGGTAAATATATGAAGGATTTAAAAGGTAAGAAGGTGCTTCATTTACTAGGATCAAATGGTGTGAAGGCAACAGCAATGGCTTTGCTTGGAGCAAATGTAACGGTCGTGGATTTCTCCAAGGAGAATGCCAAGTTTGCGGAAGAGCTAGCACATGCTGCTGAAGTCGATTTCAACTATATCATTTCGGATGTATTTTCCTTACCGGAAAATGAAATGCAAGGGGAATTCGATTATGTACTAATGGAGCTTGGAGTACTGCATTACTTTATAACACTTGAGCCGTTAATGGAGCTCATAAAAGGAATGCTCGCTCCAGAGGGCAGACTTATTTTACATGAATTTCATCCGATTTCAACAAAGCTTATTACATCGAATGGGAAAAAGCATAAAGTGACCGGAAATTATTTTGCACCAGAATTAACGTATCAAAATGTGGCTTTTTCAAAGCATTTGCCGGATGGTGTGCAAGAGGAGCTTATTCAGACTGTACATCGTAAATGGACAATCGGTGAACTAATTACATCTGTTGCTGCTTCCGGTTTAAGAATTGAGGTTTTGGAGGAAGAACCCAATCATAAATTGCATGATATAGGGTTGCCAAAAACCTATACACTTGTAGCAGAAAAATAAGAACGGCCGCCCATCTAAACTGGGCGGCTGTCGATGTTTATAAAGAAGATTGATACGGTTAGGCTACTTGGGGGATTTCTTGCAAGTATTTACGAAGTACTGAAATAATGCTAAAGCACATCTATCCTTTACAGAAACCATATTTTCCGGATGCCACTGTACACCTAAAGCAAATGTGTGATATTTGCTTTCGATTGCTTCAATTAAACCGTCATTTGAGGTTGCTACTACCGCTAAATATGGAGATACTTTTCTCACAGTCTGATGATGGAAGCTGTTTACTCTGACGCTTTCTTCTTGGACAATACGAAATAATAAGGAGTCTTTTTTTATATTTATATAATGAGAGGTATGGTAGCGAGGGGCGATTTGTGTATGCTGTAACAGTTCTCTTTCTATTTGGGAATAAATATCCTGATATATATCGCCGTCTAAAGCAATATTTAATACTTGGCATCCTCTACAAATAGCAAAAACAGGTTTGTTTAGAGCAAGCATTTTTTTGATGATACTTATCTCGAACTCATCTCTTTCCGGGCAAACCGATCTTAATCCTTTTTTCGGCTCTTCTCCGAACGTCAATGGGTCTACATCTCCTCCACCTGTTACGAGCAGCCCATCCATTGTATGAGCAAGCTCATCTTCTGCAACCTCGGGAGGTACATTGGGCAATACAACTGGTATTCCTCCGGCTTCTATAATAGATTGAACGTTATCCATCGATAATGACAGAGTGTCATCTTGTAAATTAGATGTAATGCCAATCAGCGGTTTCACGGCTTAGCATCTCTCCTTTTTATGTGAGTATGATATAAGAATTTATTTGCATAATTAAATATATGTTTGTTTTTTAGTTTTATTTTCTCAGTAAACGAGAAAAAGTGAATCACGCTTAGAGGATGGCTAAGATGATGGGGTTAGAACCCTCGAATAATAGGATGAGGCTGTCTCGAAAAATCATTAGATGACTTTCGAGACAGCCTCAGTTAGGTTATTTATTTAAAAACTTCACACAAACAGGATGTGGAACGGTAACATCTGATTGCAACAGTGATAGTTTACCTGTATCCTTATCGCGTTCAAATAGTGCTATATTGTTAGATTCTTGGTTTGCAACAACAAGAAACTCACCACTAGGGTCTATAGAGAAATCTCGAGGCCATAGTCCTTCTGTCAGAACATGCTCAACAAGTGAAAGTTTGCCAGTTTGTTCATCCACTTTGAATACGGCAATGCTATTGTATCCTCGTACGCTTGCGTAAACGAAACGACCATCAGCAGAAACATGAATAGCAGCACCTTGACATTTGAATCGGTAATCTAGAGGTACAGCTCTATCGTATTGTATTTCATGGAAGCTTCCGTTTTCAGGATTATATGTCAATACGATAATTTCATTGCTCAATTCTGTCATGATATAGGCGAATTTTCCATTCGGGTGGAATGCAATATGTCTTGGTCCACATCCTGGAGCTAATGATAAGGACTGTACTTTTGTTAACGTATAGTCAACAAGTTTATATGTTTCAAGCTTATCTGTACCTAAGTCAATAGCTACGACATATTTATGATCCGGTGTAAAGCCCGCAAAGTGTAGATGCGGTTTCTCTTGACGCTCAGGGTCAGGACCTGATCCTTCGTGCAAAACAACAGATGTTACAGGCTGCACAGTTCTGTTATGAAGCGGGTGAGCTTCGATGGTACCTCTGTGATAATTGGCGATGACAACATGCTTTTCAGAATGATCAACGCTCACATGGCATGGTGCTGGTCCTTCAGTTGTCTGCATATTGATGAATTTAAGAGAACCATCTGCGTGGTTGATTGCATAAGAGGCAATACCGCCAAGAGCTCCTTTTTGAACAACTGAATAGAGTGTATCTTGATCGTCGCTAATACTTAAATAAGTTGGATTTTCTACTTCTGCAACTAATTGCATATCTCCAATTGTGCCTTTTGTAGTATGAAGAGTAAATGAATATATGCCTTTACTTTCACCCTTTGTATATGTACCAATATATCCTTTAATTTTCGTCATATTATTAACCTCCAACCTCGTTGATACTAATATTTTATCATACTATTTTAAAACTTCTTTCTATGAAAAATAATCCAATAACTATACTAATATAAGTGTAAAGTATAAGTTTGTTATTTTAATAAAATATTTTAATAAAATATTTGAGTTTTTTTGTTTAGTGGAGTCTAAGTATCTGTCAAACAATCACAAAAAAGGACTGCCTAAGTAAAGGGCCATAATTTGATAAGAATACTTATCAAATTATGACCCTCTAGACAGTCACTTTTATTTTTGGCTAGCCCAAGCTTCTACGTTCCATTCTTTTGTTACCCAATCTTTATAGAAATCAGGTTCATGGGAAACGAGTACAACAGTACCTTTATACGCCTTTAGCGCGCGTTTTAATTCTTCTTTCGCTGTTACATCTAGGTGGTTTGTCGGCTCATCGAAAAGCACCCAGTTGCTTTCTTCCATCAGTAGTCGGCATAGGCGTACCTTTGCTTGCTCTCCACCACTTAGTTGGCTCATCGGACGAGCGATATGCTCGTTTTTCAGTCCACAGCGAGCAAGTGCAGCGCGCACATGGCTTTGCTCCATATTCGGGTACGAGTTCCAAATGTAGTCGATTGGTGTAATAGTATCTGCTTTTACTTCCTGCTCAAAATAGATAGGCTCAAGGAAGTCGCCGCGTGTAATTTTCCCGCTTAACGGAGGGATGATGCCAAGGATCGTTTTTAAGAGTGTCGATTTACCAACACCGTTGCAGCCAACGATAGCAATTTTGTCTCCACGTTCGATCGTCATTGACATTTTTGGGAGAAGAGGGTGGTCATAACCAATTTCGAAGTCTTCTCCTTCAAATACCCAACGACTACTCGCTCTTGTTTCCTTAAATTCAAATATCGGCTTCATTGCTGTTTCCGGGCGGTCAATTCTTTCCATACGATCTAGCTGCTTTTGGCGGCTTTTTGCTCTACCTGTTGTTGAATAACGTGCTTTGTTTTTAGCGATGAATTCTTCTTGTTTCTTAATGAATTCTTGTTGTTTTTCATATGCATTAATATGCTGGTTTTTGTGAAGTTCAGCAAGCTCTAGAAACTTTTCATACGTTGCTGTGTAGCGAGTTAGCTTCGCAAATTCTAAGTGAAAGATGACATCCGTTGATGCGTTCATGAATTCTGTATCGTGTGATATCAGAATGAAAGCATTTGGATACTCGCGCAAGTATTTTGAAAGCCAATTAATATGCTCTTCATCCAAATAGTTGGTAGGCTCATCTAACAGAAGTACTTGCGGCTGCTCAAGCAACAGCTTTGCTAATAACACTTTCGTTCTTTGTCCACCACTAAGTGCTGCAACGTCTCTATCAAGTCCGATGGCGTCAAGGCCAAGACCTCGTGCTGCATCTTCAATCTTTAAATCCAGTGTGTAAAATCCGCCAGCATCTAATTGATCTTGAAGCTCAGCCATTCTTTCAAGTAATACTTCAAGCTCTTCGGGTGTAGCTTCTCCCATTTTGCCGGTAACTTCGTTTAGTTCTTCCTCGACTTGGAATAAGTGAAGAAATGCGTCCTGTAGTACATTGCGAATCGTCTTACCAGGTGTTAAATTAGTGTGTTGGTCAAGATATCCGTACACAACGCCCGGTGTCCATTGTACTTTACCAGTGTCATGGATTTGTTGGCCTGTAATGATGTTCATTAATGTCGATTTACCAACACCATTTGCACCAACAAGTCCAACGTGCTCGTTATTAAGTTGAAGAGATACATTTTTAAATAGCATTCGATCGCCAAAGCTATGGCTTAAACCTTCTACAGACAACAAACTCATTTATATTGTTCAACTCCTGAAATTTTCGTTACACATAGTGTTTCTATTGTATTCGACTTGGTGAATTAAAGTAAAGCGGAAAAATTGGGGCATTTGAGGAGATGGCCATTCAAAGCTATTTCAATTACAACAATTTGAAAAAGCGTGCTTTGAATTACTTTTTCAAAACACGCTTTTTATTTCTTGTCCCCTGAGTTAAAGAACATTAACTTCTTCAAGATAATAAGAGAGTATTATTTGTTATATTTGAATACATACAAATACTATTCTGTAATTATTTTTATATTAGTCAAACTTCAATCCTTTTAGCGCTTCCGCTAATGCATTATTGATTGGTTCTTCTTTATCTTGCTGCTTTAAATACTTTTGAACGGTACGCTTGTCTACCTTGCCGCGAGATTCTTTCTTTCTTCTTGATTCAAAAGCACTCAGCTTTTCGCGATAGCCGCATTTGCATACAAAAATTTGTCCTTCGCCTTCACCGCGAAGCTCTAATTTCTTTTTGCATTGCGGACAGCGTGCATTTGTTATGCGCGAAACATTTTTGCGGTGACCGCATTCACGATCTTGGCAGACTAACATTTTACCTTTTTTACCATTTACCTCAAGCATTGGTTTTCCGCAATCTGGACATGTCTTTGTAGAAATGTTTTCGTGTTTATATTTCTTATCGCTTGTCTTTATTTCTGAAACTATTTCTTTTGTATGCTTTTTCATCTCATTGATGAATACTTCTTTTTTTAGTTTGCCGTTTGCAATCAGCTCTAGCTTTTGCTCCCATTCTGCAGTAGTAGCTGGCGAACGTAGTTCTTCTGGAACTAAGTCGAGAAGCTGACGACCTTTTGAGGTAATATAAATATCCTTGTCGCCTCGTTTTTCAATCAGGAAAGAATTGAATAGCTTATCGATTATATCTGCTCGTGTAGCAACTGTGCCTAGTCCTCCTGTTGCTTTTAGTGTATCTACAAGCTGTTTGTTACTGTGTTGCATGTACTTTGAAGGGTTTTCCATGGCAGATAATAAAGTTGCCTCCGTGAAACGAGCAGGTGGCTTTGTTTGGCCAGATGTTTGGGCGATTAATTTCGTTTTCAATACATCACCCTTTTGGATTTGCGGTAACAATTGCTCTTTTACATCATCAGACGAGTCTTCATCTTCGAAATGATTTTCATATACTTCTTTCCAGCCTGCACGAATAACGGTTTTTCCTTTTGCTATAAATTTCTCATTGCCAATTGTCGTCTGGATAGTTAATTGCTCGTATTCATACGCTGGAAATAGAACTGCTAGGAAACGTTTCACTACAAGATCATAAATTTTTCGCTCTTTATCTGAAAATGAAGAATAGTTAACGTACCCTTCAGTCGGAATGATTGCATGATGATCGCTTACCTTGCTGTCATCTACAAATGATTTAGATGGTTTAATAGGCTTATTTAGCACTTTATTTGCAAGCGGACGATATTCACCAATTCCGCAAGCTTTTAGGCGCTCAGGTAACGTGCTGACAATATCTGAAGACAGATAGCGAGAATCTGTACGAGGATATGTTAAAACCTTATGAGATTCATAAAGACCTTGCATGATTTTTAATGTATCTTTCGCTGAGTAGCCAAATAATTTATTAGCATCACGCTGTAATTCTGTTAAATCGTAAAGTGCCGGAGCAAATGATTTTTTCGCTTTGCGTTCGATTGCAATAACTGTTGCATCCTGATGACCAAGGGATTTTACGATAGCGTCAACTTTCTCTTTGTTAAAGTTTCGGCTATTGCCTTTTTGATCCTGCCAAGTCAGTTTGACTGAGTCAGTTTGTGCCTCAATTCCATAGTACGTTTGTGGTTTAAAGTTCTTTATTTCATCTTCACGTGCAGCAATCATGGCTACGGTAGGGGTTTGAACGCGTCCGCAATTTAGCTGTGCGTTGAATCTTGTAGTTAGTGCCCGAGTTGCATTAAGGCCGATATACCAATCAGCTTCAGAGCGAGCAACAGCAGCGGCGTATAAGTTATCATACTGTTTTCCAGGTTTTAAATTGTTAAAACCTGCTTTAATTGCTTTATCCGTTACAGAAGAGATCCATAGACGTTTAATAGGCTTTTTTACATTGGCTTTTTCAAGAATCCAGCGAGCTACTAGCTCACCTTCACGTCCTGCGTCTGTAGCAATAATGACTTCATTTACATCCTGGCGATTTAATTGAGCTTTTACAGAATGGAATTGCTTGCTCGACTGTTTAATAACAGTTAGCTTTAATCGTTCAGGAAGCATAGGTAAATCTTCTAGATTCCATGATTTATATTTTGTATCATACACTTCCGGATCTGCTAAAGTAACAAGATGTCCTAGAGCCCACGTTACAATATATCGGTCTCCTTCTAAAAATCCGTTGCCTTTTTTCGTGCATTTCAAGACATTTGCAATGTCTCTGGCAACAGACGGTTTTTCAGCTAAAACTAAGCTTTTTGCCATAATTTTTCGTGCTCCTTTATATGCGGTGTATTGTCTACTATATCATATTAGATTATTCTAGCTTATTTTTAGAATTTGTGTTTGTAATATAAGAAATAGGAAAGATATATGTAACTACGCATGATGGACAGTAAGGAGATTTTCGCGAATGGTAAAAGGAAAAACGAATGCGATGAGAATGCTTGATACGGCTAAAGTATCATATGAAATTTTAATGTATGAAGTGAAGGATGGTAAAATTGACGGTCTTTCAGTTGCTGAGAAAACTGGGAAAGATCCAGAATATGTATACAAAACTTTAGTTGCCCAAGGCAGCAGTAAAAGTGTTTATGTGTTTGTGATACCAGTCGGTGATGAACTCAGTTTGAAAAAGGCAGCAGCAGTCGCTGGTGAAAAGAAGGTTGAAATGGTTGCAGTTAAGGAGCTTCAAAAATTGACAGGTTATGTTCGTGGTGGTTGTTCACCAGTGGGAATGATAAAGAAATATCCGACGTTCATTCACGAAGCCTGTATAGATAGTAGTGAAGTTGTTGTGAGCGGTGGGAAAGTCGGGATGCAAATAGCTTTGGAACCATTACGATTAGCTGAGGTAACATCAGCTTGTTTTGCGAATCTTATACAATAAATCAGAAACCTTGGTGCATTTTTGACACTGAGGTCTTTTCTTTTTGCTCTAAATGTAAAGCGGCAGCCTGAAAGGTTCGACATATTTTTTTAGGCATTCACCTATTAGGAATCTGATTCATATACTGTAAGTGTCAGCGAAGGTCCAATGAAGAGAGGTGCTTTGTATTGAAAGGTTGTGTACATCATTATTTTGCAGAAGGAAATACGGCACGTGGATATGCTAATCTGTATGAGACGAATATACAGGATTTGCAAAAATTATTAGTTTTAAAAGGCGGTTCAAAAGCATTTAAATCCAGATTATTAAAAAAGGCTGGGCTTCATTATGAAAATGAGGGGTACAGTTTGCAGTATATACATTGTCCGATGAATCATGAAATCATAGATGGAATGATTATAGAGGAGCTCCAACTCGGCATTATGGATGGTATAGGAACACAAAAATACGAATCTAGAATAGCTAATAAGGTGAAGCGGTATCTTAATCTCAATCAGCAGTATAATTTGGCGGACAAGAAGGAACAAATAAGCAAGCTGACTTCTCATATCATGCAATTAAAACAAGAAGCACATCAGTATTATGAAAAGGCGCTGCAAATTCATGATGAATGGGAAGCGATTTTTATAGATAATATGGATTTTGAAAAAGCAAACGCTTTAACGGAGGAAGTTATTTATATGCTATATGGGGATTTATCCTCCGACAAAAAGGGGAAAGCGAAAAGAAGATTTCTTGGAGCAGCAACGCCAATAGGGCCAATTGATTATGTTCCATCTCTTACAGATGGATTATTGAAGCGATATTTTATAAAAGGTCGGCCAGGCTCCGGGAAATCGACCATGTTGAAAAAAATTGCTATTGAAGCTGAGATGAGAGGCTACGATGTCGAAATCTATCACTGTGGTCTCGATCCTCATAGTTTAGATATGATTATTGTAAGAGAGTTGGGCTTTGCGATATTTGACAGCACAGCTCCTCACGAATATTTTCCTGAACGTGATGGCGATGAAATCATTGACGTGTATGAAAAATGTATTGTACCAAGCACAGATGAAGATTATGCCGGCGATATTGCTCATATTAAGGAGCGTTATCAAGAAAAGATGAAGCAAGGAACAGCGGCACTTTACAAAGCAAAACAAGCACAAGATGAATTGGATATAATATTTGGAGTTCAAGAGGATTCTATGAAGGAGAGTTCTGCTGAGCGTAAAATAGAAAGTTTTATTGAAGAAGCAAGAAGTCCTTCAGAAGCATAATAAGCTGAGCTTTGTCTCTGTATCCCAAAGGGCTGTAACGCTATTTAAGAAGGAGGCTGCTAGAAAGCCATTGTATGACTTTCTAGCGGCCTCCTTATAATTTCAAAGCTCTATTATTTAAAAGATGATGTGGGCAACCAGCACAATGACCGGCAACGTAATAAATGTACGAAGTAGGAAAATAGCAACTAGATCCTTGAAGTTTACCGGAATTTTGCAGCCTAGCAGCAATCCGCCAACTTCAGACATATAGATAAGCTGTGTAACGGATAGACAGGCAATAACAAAGCGAGTAAGTTCGCTCTCAATTCCGGCAGCCAATACAGAAGGCAGGAACATGTCTGCGAATCCAATTAAAATAGTCTCAGAAGCCAATTGTGCTTCAGGAATATTCAATAGCTCTAGAATCGGTACAAATGGAATCCCTAACCACTGAAAAATTGGCGTATAAGTGGCAATGATTAAAGCTAAAGTTCCCATAGCCATTACAACAGGTGTGACACCCATCCACATATCCAATACATTTCTACCGCCGTCTATGAAGAATTGCTTCAAACCTTCACTTTTTTCAGCACGTTCTGTCGCTTGAGCAAATCCCCATGAAAAAGGTGTATATCCTTCTGGAATTACTTCTTTTTGTCTACCTGCATTCTCTACATAGTATTCATCAGGCTTTTTGCTTAATGGAGGTATACGCGGCATAATAATTGCTGCAACTAATCCAGCCAATAAAACAGTTAAATAAAAAGGCAGAAACATCCGGCTTAAGCCAACCTGAGAGATGATAACGAGACTAAATGTAATTGAAACTACTGAGAAGGTTGTTCCAATAATAGCTGCTTCACGTTTTGTATAGATACCTTCTTCATATTGCTTGCTCGTTAGTAACACACCAATTGTTCCATCCCCAAGCCATGAGGTAGCGCAACCGACTGAAGCGCTTCCTGGAAGCCTGAATAACGGACGCATAACTTTTGTAAATAAAGCTCCAAATAGCTCTAGCAAACCGTAATTCAGCAATAACGGCAATAATAACCCTGCAAAGAAAAACACAGAGAATAATAGGGATAATAAGTCGAATAAAAGCATGCCACCCGTGTCTTCTGACCAAACCCATTCAGGTCCGATTTGAAACAATGCGCAGACAGCAAATATAGCACCTATTAAACGAACAATAACCCAAATTATCTGTACATCGAATAAAGATAGGAAGAATGGGCTTTTTTTGATAAAAGATATGTTAAAGAACTTTGTTGCAACTGTTAAAAGAGCGGTCACAACAATAATGGCTGTCATAATGTATGGAATGGATGAACCTAAAGCATCCTGCATAAACTTGGATAGAATTGCAATTGGTATTGTTATTTCTCCAGCAAATTTAATAGGAGTCATGAACAAGAGGATCCCGATTAAGGACGGAATAATGAACTTCAGAATAGATGGTAGTGTATAATTTCTAGTTGTTTTCATAATGGTCCTCTCTAACATAATTGTATTTTTATTAATTAATTTACATATTAATTCAAAATAGCGGAAAAATCTATTGTTATTTTAATATACTAATTTTATCATAAATATAAGAGATTTCTATAAATTGCTGTGCGTATTTTATTTTTATTATAAAATAATTGTATTATTAAAATAATTATTTCTCTGTTTTTATGAATTAAGCTCAAACTTATATAGATAAAATATACAATAGGTGTTAGTTCTATTTTTCCCTTGCTAAAAGGGTTGAAAAGGAAAGTGGATTGCATTTAATTAATTCAGGTGGAGGAGTGGAGTAAGGGAAATGATTAAATGTATTGCATCTGACATGGACGGGACGTTGCTCAATAGTCGCGAAAAGATTAGCACAGAGAATAAAAAAGCCATCGAGCTGGCCCAGAGCAAAGGAGTAGAAGTTGTCATTGCTACCGGACGTTCATATATGGAGGCGCGTCATGCCTTAGAAGGAGTAGAATTAGCATGTTCCGTGATTTCTTTAAATGGAGCAGTCGTATGGGATAAAGAAGGCAAGATAATCGCATCTAATCCAATAGAGGTTGAGGATTATAAAAAGGCAAGGAATGTACTTGATGGTATAGGCGTTTATTATGAAATATATACAAGTCATGGTACGTATACCCATTGCATGGAGCAATCCGTAGATACGCTGGTTGACATTCTTGTTACAGCTATGCCACATGTAAATCCTCTATATATTGCAGAGCGTGTGAGAATGCGTTTTGAAACGGATATGGCAAAAGTAATAGCGGACTATGATGATTTATATGAAATTCCAGGAATAGAGTTTTATAAAATTCTAGTTTATTCTTTAGATAATAATTTGCTAGGGAAAGCTGGAGAGGAATTGAAGCATCAAACAAAACTAGCTGTAAGCTCTTCAGGTCAGGGGAATTTAGAAATTACGAGTAAATTTGCCCAAAAAGGTAATGCTTTAGCTTTACTTGTTGCTGAATGTAACATTGCTTTAAATGATACGATGGCTATTGGAGATAACTATAATGACGTTTCCATGCTTGAGAAAGTCGGTAAACCAGTAGCGATGGGAAATGCCCCAGAAGAAATAAAGCAACTTTGCGGTGAAGTGACATTGACTAATGATGAAAATGGAGTGGCGAAAGCGATATTGAAGGCCATAAACGAATAATGGAGACATTGCTGATATGGGTACGGGTTTCTTCATTCTATCTTTGAGGAACTGCATTAAACTAATCCATCCTTCAAAATAAAAAAGCCGCCTTATATAGGCGGCAGGAAAAAGGGGGGATACTTTGGAAAGTTCATCGTAGCTTTAGTATTACCTCTTTTTCAGATTTTTATTCGCTTATAATTCATTTTCCCACTTATAAGTCCAGAACTCTTCTTTTGTTAAACGTTCAATGACTTCAGGGTCACGTTCTTTTAGCTTTTCTTCCCATGGCCCAACCATCAATTGGGTTTGAGAGACATGAGCTTTCAAGGTAGCCATTTTTGTATCTAAAAATTCGCTGACATCATAAACGACATCAGGTTCTCCCAAATCCTCAACAGAATTATGGGCGAAAGCGACGGTATGGAGTACCGGTCGTTTATCTTTTTCGATACGACCTAACGTTGTAACAACAGCACGGCCGGTAGCATCATGATCAGGATGTACACTATAGCCAGGATAAAATGAGATGACAAGTGAGGGCTGAAGCTCGTCAATTGCAGATGTAATCATAGCAACTAGTTTTTCCTCATCTTCAAATTCAATTGTTTTGTCGCGAAGACCCATCATGCGCAAATCCTGGATACCCATTTCGGCAGCTGCCTTTTGTAATTCCTTTTTTCGAATCCTGGGAAGTGATTCTCTTGTGGCGAATGGTGGGTTACCGAGATTTCTACCCATCTCTCCGAGAGTCAGACACATATAAGTGACAGGTGTTCCTTTTTGCGTATAAGAGGCAATAGTACCGGATACTCCGAATGCTTCATCATCTGGGTGAGGAAATATAACAAGGATATGATTTTCTTGTTTCATTGGAATTTCTCCTTTCTTAAGCCATTTTATTCAAAAGGTGTTTTGCTGATTTGTAAGGCGACAGCTAGTTTTCCATCTCCATCTAATCCTGCCAGCAGCAGTCTGTTTTGCTCATCAATTTGATAGTGATTAATACCTTCAGCATAAATCCAGCCAATTGGCAGCTTTAGTCCGACGCGATAAGGTCCCTCTCCAGCAATTTTGCCGTGTTCGTATTGGACGAGCGCATTTCTTATGTAAGCACCTACTGAGTAGGCACCACCACCGAAATGTGATGCATAGGCTCCGTTTGTTGTTTCTAAGTGAATATATACGTCCTGTTTTTGATAGGAATTGATAGCTTCTTGGACGACTGATGAAACGATTGGCTTCATATAACATCCTCCTTAATTAAATAGTGCTTTCTTATAGCTTACTAAAAAGACCGTTATAATGCGAAAAGAAAAACTTCGACTTTTATCTGACTTCATAAGAGGCAGTATGACTCCCTATTAAAAAGATACGTAGAAAGAGTGGATCAGTGGAGAATGAACTTCCCCCAATAGTCAAATTGGTTCAATATCAAAAAGCAGAATCGGCCCATGAGCCAGCCAACGGTGACTAAGAGCGTTATGTATGTGAATCCTTGTTGCTGTAATTGAGAGCCTGTGACCTCGAAGGGCTGGTTGTAACCATACACGAGCCCTCTCATTGTTACTTATTATTGTATAATTTGTAAGCTCCGTGCATAGTTGGACCAACATATTCATTTAGCTTCCAAGAATGACGGATTGCTTCTGTAATAAAGTCCTTTGCGACAGAAATGGCTTCTTTTACATTTTTCCCTAGCGCTAGCTCAGCTGCTATTGCAGCTGCGAACGTGCAGCCTGCTCCGTGAGTGTACGTTGTAGGAATTAAATCATTTTCGATAATTATATGCTCATTGCCATCATATACAAGATCAATAGCTTTGTCATTTCCGTGTAACTTACTTCCACCTTTGATAATGACATATTGCACGCCTAGAGTGTGTATTTTTTCAGCGGCTTTTTTCATTTGGTCGATTGTCGTGATTGATGGCATGCCAGCTAGTTGCGATGCTTCGAATAGATTTGGTGTTGTAACTGTTGCTAATGGAAGCAGTGAATTTCTATAGGCAATAGTATGTTCTGGAAATAACACTTCATCTTCTCCCTTACAAACCATTACTGGATCTACTACAACATTATTTAAGTTATATTCTTTTATTTTACTAGCTGCCAATTCAATAATTTCAACCGAACCAAGCATTCCCGTTTTAAGGGCATCAACCCCAATTGATAAAATAGTTTCTAGTTGAGCTTCAACCACATCTACACTTTGAGGGAAAACTTGATGACGCCAGTTGTCCTTAGGGTCCATTGCTACAATGGTAGTTAGTGCAGTCATTCCGTATACACCCAACTCTTGAAACGTCTTCAAATCAGCTTGAATACCCGCACCGCCGCTAGAATCAGAACCTGCAATGGTTAATGCTTTTTTCATTGTCATGATAATCCTCCTAAAGTTGTGGAACCATAATTGCGGAATTTTTAAATTTTAAATTTCATCTTTTATAAGAATATAATAATCTTGATAGGAATTACAATCGAATTGAATAGTCTAGGTTTAATAGGTAAGCCTCACTTTGTATAAAGTATAGATAGAATAACTATTAAAGAGTAAATATTAATAAGCTATGAAAAGGGGGAAGAAAATGATTTTACCTAATTTAGTCCACACGTCATGGAATGATTTTTTGACAGAAGAAGTAATGCGAGAATTAGAAAGCATTGAACGTTGTATTGGAGAAAACTACAATCCGAGTAATAGGCAGCAAATATTACGATTTATGGAGAGTGATTTACAAAAAGTGAAGGTCATCTGGCTGGGACAAGATGTATATCCGATGAAGGGTGTTGCAACTGGAAGGTCATTTGAAGTGGGCACTCTTGAAAGCTGGCAGCAGCCATTCAAACAAGTATCTATGAAAAATATCATTCGTTTAATTCATAAAGAATACAGAAATATCGATTCTTATAATGAAATTAAATCCTATGAAGAAATCAAGAAAGAGCTTGCAGCAGGTACATTTCAGCTGCAAACTCCCAAGAAGTGGTTTGATGCACTCGAAGAGCAAGGCGTTATGTTTTTGAATACATCCTTTACTTGCGAACCGGGAAAACCAAATAGTCATAAAAGCATTTGGACACAGTTTTCATCAAATGTATTAAAATATATTTCCAAAAAGAATCCAGAAATCATTTGGTTTTTATGGGGAAATGAAGCAATTAGCAATAAGGCTTTTATAGAGCAAGGGATATTCTACGAAAGTCGACACCCAATGATGTGCAGTGCTAAATATGAAAATGATTTTTTGAAATTTGACGGATTTAGAAAAACGATGTCGATGATCAATTGGCTAGGTGTTTGAATATTCGACAATGTTCCACGTGAAACGTATATTTTGACAAGTTCTGATAAGGAGAGGTGGCATGAATTATCGAATAAACTGTGTGCAGTGCAAGCATTATTCTGTCACATGGGATCAGAATGCACCTAGAGGTTGTAAAGCATTCGGATTTAAATCCCATGCATTGCCTTCTATAATTGTATGGAAATCATCTGGTGAAATTTGTCTAAAATACGAAAAAAAGCATCAATAAAGGCTTCGATAAAGTGAAAAGATTCGCTCTATGGTAAAATGACAAAGAAACCATTGTTAGTATCAAGAGGGGTGAAAGGTTTGAATATCCCATCAAGTAAAGTGCTCGACAAAATGGGTGAGCTTGTATCAAAAGCGAAAGTGACTGAAACAGAAGAGCAAAGGAAGGGTTATGTTATAGCGATAAAAACCTTATGTGAACTGCTAGTTCAGGAGGATGATATAAAGGAAGAGATGGTCCTGCAGCGAGAGAGGACATCTTCAACTGTCTATTCTGATAGTGATTTGCAACGAAAGCTGTCTATTGACGATGCTAATGGTACATCTTTATTAGATTTTTAATTCCGTTCCTGATTTATATTAGAGATCAGAGGGCGATTTATTATTGGTTGTTATTTTGCTATAAGAAAAGAGGGAGTAGGATGAAGTTATTTATTACTTTAGGGGCACTTAATGGTTTTTTAGCAGTTGCTTTAGGTGCATTTGGTGCACACATGCTAGAAGGGAGAATTCCAGACAAGTATATCGCTACGTGGGGAACAGCTGTACAATATCAAATGTTTCATGCAGTTGGTTTGTTAGTGATTGGTTTATTGGCAGGAAAGTTTGGGACAATTCCAACAATAAGTTGGTCGGGTTATTTAATGTTTGCCGGAATAATTTTTTTCTCAGGGAGTTTATATGTTTTAAGTGTAACGCAAATATCTGTTTTGGGAGCCATTACACCAATCGGAGGAGTATTATTTCTGGCTTCGTGGGTAATGATGATTGTTGCTGTTTTTAAGTATGCATAAAAGTATAAGGGTGTTATTCCCCCATAATTATAATTTATGGGGGAATAACACCTTTTAATAGGATTAGGATGTCTGAATAGGTTCGTTAAAGGTAATGTAATCGACATAGACCATTAATAATACATAATAGGTGTTTGTTTCAGGATCCAGTAGAATGATGTGGTCTCTTCCTGATGCTATAATATTTCCTCTGACAACCATATTTGGTTGTTGAGAATGGTTGCTGAATGTCAAGTGAACAGTAGCAAGATTCCCTTTGTTTAATCGAATAATATTTTCGAGATAAGCATGCTGAATTTCGAGCATGCCTGGTATATTAGCTGCTGGATTGGCACCCAGTGTCACCTTGTTGCTGGTTGGAGTAAATTGGCTCATTCCTGAAGGGACAAGAGATCCGCCTGATGCCTCTAATGGTCCTCCCATGTATGTTTGCATAGGCTGCTGTATTGGTTGCTGCATAGGTTGTTGCATAGTAGGCTGCTGCATGGACTGAGGCATAGTGGGTTGTTGCATTGGTTGTTGAGGATAGGTTCCATAAACGGGTTGTTGTGTGCTTTGTGTCATTTGTCCGTATTGAGGTATCCCTCCTTGTTGTGGTGTTGTGTAGCCATAATTGCTATACGGATTAGGATTTTTTTGATTCATGACAAACTTCCCTCCATTTTTATAAATGAAATAAGCATTAAGCAAGAATGCTGTTGAAACAACCGGGTGTTGTTAGAACGTATAAACAGCAGGACATTCATCACCGGTAGGCTCGAAAAAACAATGATTTTTATATACACCCGAATTTGGTTGATCATACCATGAATCAGGGCAATCGCCGGGTGTAGGCGGTCTGAAAAACCATAAAGAGTAGGTTGCTGGCCAAAATCTTTCGCCTTCTAGAACTCTGCGTGCAAGTTCTATATCTTGCTCTCTGGCTCTTTGGTAAAAGTAGCCTTTTTGAGTTGCTTCAAAACCACCTGGATTTTGGAACACCATTTGACTAACGGTTCGGATATTTCTGAAGTCAAGACAATCAGCCTTTACCCGATTAACGCCAACATTCCCAACAAGAAGCATGCCTAAAGTACCTTCACCTTCAGCCTCGGCTCGCATTAATCTTGCTAGCAACTCCACATCGCTTTCTGTATACGGGATTACTCCCATTACTTTCACTCCTTTGGAGAAATTTCTTGATGAATATTGCGCTTAAACAATTCTTTATACGCTTTAAAAAATAAAGTTTTACTATTCCATTTGTATGAATTAAGTGAAAAAATATGCAAAAAACCTCTTACCTAATTTGGTAAGAGGTAAAATCTTTTATATATTTAAAAAGATTTGTACTTTATCTTCTGTTAAGATATTTCCTACAAAAAATTCTCCGAATTCTCCATAACGAGCACTGACTTCATCAAATCTCATTTCATAAACAAGCTTTTTGAATTGGAGTACATCATCAGCAAATAACGTTACTCCCCATTCATAGTTATCGAAGCCTACTGAACCCGTGATAATTTGTTTAACTAATCCAGCATATTTACGTCCAACCATTCCGTGGGAACGCATTAGTTCCTTACGGGTATCCATAGGAAGCATGTACCAGTTATCTTCACCTTGGCGTCGCTTATCCATTGGATAAAAACAAATATGCTGCTTTTTCGGAAGTACTGGATAAAGGCGTGCTAATATTTCCGGGCTTTGATATGGATCTTTGTCAGCCGGTAAATAATTGCTTAGTTCTACTACAGAAACGTAAGAGTAAGCAGGGATTGTAAATTCTGCTAATTTTGTTTTATTGAATTCAATCTCAATCTCATTCAACTCTTTCATTGTAGGACGCAATATCATCATCATGAAATCAGCTTTTTGACCTACGATTGTGTATAAAGCGTGAGAACCGTTTTTTTCTTCTTCTGTTTTATTCCACTTTTCAACCAGGGTTAAGAATTC
>JAEIGA010001388.1_pt1 | contig 37702 bp, 47 predicted proteins | sample 9270691 | NCBI WGS metagenome assembly JAEIGA01 (sample SAMN17057246, study PRJNA624740) | gut metagenome | biome: biome; isolation source: fecal sample | host: Bos grunniens | place: China: Xizang | collected 2019
ATCAGATATTAGATAGTATGAAAAGAGGGCCGAACATGGCGGAAACAAAGATTAAACCGCCCGCAAGAACACCAGAAGAAGAAGAGAATTACATGATTCGCATCTCGGTGGATGCGGCGGAGAAACAGATATTGAGTGGAAAGGCGTCATCGCAGCTTTTGACTCATTATTTGAAGCTTGCCGCCACTCGTGATCGAGAGCGGCTCGAGAAAGACAAGTTAGAGAAAGAGATAGAGCTTCTAAAAGCAAAGCGGGATGCAATTGAGTCTGCTAAGGAGACCGAAGCTCTATACAGAGATGCTATTAGGGCTTTCGGATTATATAGTGGAGATAGCGATGGCGATGAAGAGTCCGATAGTTATTACGGATAGAAACTATTCAGAGTTAAGTGCTATAGAGTCTTTTGAGGATCGCTACGAGTATCTTAGACTGAACGGGCATATAGGTGATGAACTTTTTGGTTATACCCGATACTTGAATCAAGTGTTTTATCAGTCAGAGGCTTGGAAGAAAGCTAGACGACAAACAATTATAAGAGACAATGGGTGTGATCTAGGCGTTGAAGGGCATGAAATACAGGGTGATATTTACGTTCACCACATGAATCCAATAACTCTTCAGCAACTTAAGAGTAATGATCCGTGTTTGACTAATCCGGATTTTCTTATTAGTTGCTCACGAAAGACTCATGAAGCTATAACTTGGGGTGACCCGTCATTACTTCCAAAGGAGCCGACCGTTCGAAGGCCGAACGACACTTGTCCTTGGAAAGATTAAGGAGAGAAGACTATGGACCACGGAAGCATTCTTCGAGATGTACGGGTTGCTTGCGGATTAAGCCCGGACGACTCATCGTTCGATGATGAGCTTGTATTACACACAAATTCTTTCTTGTTCCGAGCTTCTCAGTTCGGAGTAGGAAAGAAAGGATTCTTTATTGCTACAGAAGATGAAGAATGGAACGATTTCGTTCCAGATGGTTTTGAGAACGTTGAAAGTCTTAAGACATACGTAGGCCTTAGCGTTCGTTTGCTGTTTGATCCTCCAGAGAGTTCATCCGTGCAAGCCGCTATGAAAGAAACCATCAAAGAAATGGAATGGTGTCTTTACATTGAAAATGACATAGCGGAGTGAGGTGATCATATGAGTACGTTCGATTCGTGGGATACTGAGCTTGTTCATTGGGGCATACTCGGTATGAAACATGGTCAAAATCGTTACCAGAATCCTGATGGAACATGGACCGCAGAAGGTCTGGAGCGTCGTCGTCAGAGAGAAAGAAAAGCACTTGAGAAGCAGGCTAGAAGTGCTAAAAAGTCAAAACGTCTTAAGGATATGACTGATGATGAGCTTCGTAGCAAAATAGCAAGAGCTAATCTCGAAAAAGAGTATCGAGACGCCACTAAGAGTCAGTTTAGTAAAAACATTGCATCTATCGCCACCTCTTACGCTGACTATAAGACTAAGCAGTTCGAACGTCAACGCCAGAAGGAAAAAGAAAAATTAGAGGCAATGCGTTATAGGACACAGCAAGTTGAGGCGTTATACAAGTATAAGACGGCCGTACAGGAGAAGAAGACCGCTAAAGCTAACAAAGCGGGGGATAAGGCAAAACTTATTAATACACAGGCTGATAAGACAATACATGGTGCAATACGTGCAAGGCTTGCAAGGTTTATAGGAAGCACTCCAATGAGCATTGCGCAAGCTAAAGCTAAGAAACAGAAAGACAAGTTGGCCATGATGCAACTTAATAAGAAAGTTTCTGATATTGCGGCCGAAATCTATACTGATCCTACGACTTACGAGGCCTTGAGGAACCAGATCGAGAACGATTACTATAAGAAGCCAAAAGAGCCGGATTACGTTTACGACTATGATGGTAAAAGGGTGCCTAAGAAGTAATAATTATGCTTTCAAATACAGCTACCCCCATTTATTACGCTGCGTTTCGTGAAAAAGTTCAAAGCGGAGAGATCCCCGTTTGTTATCATGTTCTACAGGAGATGGATAGGATAGAAGAACTGATACGAAACCCTGGCGTTTACTATGATGGGCAAAAAGTAGAAGGATACATAAAGTATTGTGAGAATGAACTTACATTAACCGATGGATCCGACCTATTTTTGCTTGATAGCTTCAAACTCTGGGCTGAGCAGCTATTTGGGTGGTATTATTTCGAAACAAAAAGTGTATATGAGCCGAATCCTGATGGTAAGGGTGGGCACTATGTAAACAAGAGAATTAAAAGAAGGCTTATTCGCAAGCAGTTTTTAATCGTTGGACGTGGAGCAGCAAAAACTGCTTATGGAAGTACAATCCATAGCTATTTTCTTAATATAGATAATACTGCTACACATCAGTTTGCAATTGCTTACACAATGGATCAGGCAGAAGAAACCCTTGGCCCAATAAGGACTTCTATTCTTAGAGCCAGGGGGCCTTTGTTTAAGTTCTTGACTGCTGGAAGCATTCAAAATACTACCGGATCTAAAGCGAATCGTCAGAAATTGTGCAGTACTAAAAAGGGTATTGAAAATTTTCAAAATGGCTCGCTCATAGAAGTAAGACCATGTAGTATTGACAAGCTTCAGGGTTATAGAACTAAAGTCAATACTTTCGATGAATGGTTATCGACCGATATTCGAGAAGATCCTATAACTGCCGTTGAGCAAGGCGCCGATAAAACTGGTGATTATATAATTATTGCAATGAGCAGTGAGGGAACGACTCGAAACAGCATTGGCGATACCATCAAAATCGAGCTTGAAAAGATTCTTAAGGGAGAGCTTTATGATCCTCACGTGTCTATTTGGTGGTATCAGCTAGACGATATTAAAGAGATCAACGATCCCGCTATGTGGGTTAAAGCTAATCCGAATCTTGGAAAAACTGTAAGCTATACAACTTATACTAGAGAGAAAGAGATAGCCGAAAAGAATCCTGCAAAGCGTAACGAGATAATTGCCAAAAGATTTGGAATCCCGATGGAAGGAACGACGTACTACTTTACTTATGAAGAGACAATTCCTCATCCACGTCGAGATTATTGGCAAATGCCTTGTGCGCTTGGCGCTGACCTTTCTCAGGGTGATGACTTTTGTGCTTTTACGTTTTTGTTTCCCCTTCCAAAAGGAGAGTTTGGAGTTAAATGCCGAGCGTATATTTCAGAGCGAACGATGAGCAGACTTTCAGCCGCTTCCAGAGAGAAATACCAGGAGTTTTTGGAAGAAGGTTCTTTGATCGTAATGGATGGTTCGGTTTTAAACATGATGGAGATCTATGATGATCTTGATCATCATATAACGGAAAAAGCATATGACGTGCGATGCTTTGGCTATGACCCTTATAACGCGGAAAAGTTTGTTGAACGTTGGGCGACGGAAAATACGCCTTTTGGAGTTGTTAAAGTTATTCAGGGCGCAAGAACGGAATCCGTTCCGCTTGGAGAGCTTAAACAACTTGCTGAGGATAGGCTTCTTTTGTTCGACGAACGACTTATGAGCTTTGCAATGGGGAATGCCGTTGTATGGCGCGATTCTAATAATAATAAAAAACTTACAAAACGTCGAAATGACGAAAAGATTGACCCGGTTGCAGCTATGATGGATGCATATGTTGCATATAAGGAGAATCTTGAAGCATTTGATTAATGGGGTGATGCCGTGTTTGACTCATGGGATAGCGAACTTTGTCACCATGGTGTCAAAGGACAAAAATGGGGACGACGTCAGTATCAAAATGAAGACGGAAGTCTTACGGCCCTTGGCGAAGAACATTATGGGCGTAATAAGAGAGACAAACGAGCCGCCAAAGATAGAGCTTTTGGCGGTAGTCTTATAGAACGCGGTAATCGTATTCGTTTAACAGATAGCGATAGAAAGAATGGACTTGGCAGTAGAGATTTGAAAGAAGAGCGCGTTGCTTATTACAAAGATCTTAGGGCAAAGTTAAAACAGCGTAAAGATCCTGCAAGTAAAAAAGCTCTAGTTCGAGTCACTAAAAAGTTAAAAGCCCAAGAGGCAGCTAATGAAGCACGAGATGTTTATGATAGTAATGCTTCAGTTGCAAAACTATGGGTTCAAAATAAACTTTTAGGCCATGCTAAATCCGAACGTTATCGTGATGCTAGAGCAAGAGGGTCTGGAAGAGCTCGTTCGTTTGTTGAGGCGGTTCTCGATGGAACCATTACTGGTACTCTTATGCGTCGTTCTGGAAGTAGGAAGGCCTATGGTGCTTCAGTTAAATGGTGATGCATATGAGATTTGATGGATGGAACGATGAACTTTGTCATTATGGTATTAAAGGCCAAAAATGGGGAATAAGGCGCTATCAAAATCCAGATGGTACTTTAACCGAACAAGGAAAAGCTAAATATCGGCAACAAAGAAGTAATTATTATGCTATAAAGCAAGTGGCGAGAAGAGCTAGTCGGGAGAAAGGGTATACCGTTGGTAAACTTATTTTTAATGGCCCAGAAACTCTTGGAAAGTATGCTGAAAAAATCGGAAAAGCCGGAAAAGATTATTATAATGCTCAAAGAGATTATTACGCAGCAAATAATTTATATAATTCGCATAAAACCTCAGAAAATGAAAAAGCATTGAGAAAGGCGTTTAATAAATTGCATAAAGAAAATGAAAAATTTTCACCTATTATGCAAGAAATGGCTAAAAAATCGGCTCAAGATTTTCTTGGAGATTTTGGCAATAAATCGATATACGATAGTAGAGTATATCGTTATCGTAATGGCAATCGAACTCGAAAAATAAAGCGGACGGCTGAAGAAATAGTAGCGGACGCGCTTAAATCTTTAGCGTTTTATTATCGTGATAATTAATAATGAAAGGTTTATCTATGAGATTTGATGGATGGAATGATGAACTTTACCATTATGGCGTTAAAGGTCAAAAATGGGGGGTAAGGCGTTATCAAAATCCTGATGGAACTTTAACCGAAGAAGGAAAAGCTCGATACGGAGAAGGCGGAACAGCCACGGTTAAACAAAGAGCAAGGTTTTTAAATGCTCTAGATCAACAGAGAGCCGAATACGTATTGAGAGCAAATCGTTATGGTCAAAAAGATAAACTGTTAAAGAAGAATAGAGCTGAAGAAGGCATTAAAATGACTGAAAAAACTATTCAGGATGTTTTAGATGCTGCTTTTAAATCAAATCAAAAGATTAACTCTATTCCTACGAAACGTGAAGTTATGCTTGGAAGAGAGGTTGTCAAGGCCATTGTCGGAACTGCGGCAATAAACGGACTTCTTATTTCTATGGGGCCGATTCCGATTGGGAACTATGCCTTCCAGCCGTATGCGGTGTATACTCCAACAGTTAAAGTTCCCGGAACAGCATATAAAGCCGAAAAAAAGAAATATTAGTAATATATGGTTGGTTTATTTAAACAGTTAATGAGGTGGTTTTATGTCCACGTTTGATGGATGGAATAACAACGAGCTTTACCACTGGGGCGTTCTCGGAATGAAATGGGGCATACGAAAGTATCAGAACAAAGATGGCTCATTGACCCCTGCTGGTAAGAAACGTTATCTTGAAACGGGAGAGTATGGCTATACATATAAGAGCCACGCCACAAAAAAGTATGACCGAAAAGCCGCTAAAGCTGCTTCGAAAGGCGATATGGAAAAAGTTGAGAAGTTTAAGCAGCGAGCCGATATTAGTCGCCAACTTGATAAACGTGAAGAGAATTATGCTCGAAGCGTTAAGGCTGGAGGAAATATTGCTGCACGTTTGCTTACCGGATATATCGGCACAAAGCCTTATCAGCAGCATTTGGCTATGAATGGTAAACAACAATCCATGGGGTCGAAAGTCGCTAGTACTCTTTTGACGTATATGGGAGGCTATACGATTTCCTATTTGAGAAAAGCAGCTGTTATACGTTCTAATGAAGATACGAGATTTGGTAGTTTGGGTCGTAATATTGGTGGAAATACCACAGAATTTGCGAATAAGAAGAAATACCAAGATAGAGCGAATAATGCTTATAGAGCATAAAGAGGTACTAAATGCCTAACATATTTGAACGAGCTGGTACCGCGCTTAAGCATGCGTGGTCGGCTTTTAATGGCCGGGATCGACCGATAGAGTACCACGACTACGGTCCAAGTTATTCATATCGACCTGATAAGCAGCGGCTTCGTAGATATGCTGACAGAACACTCATTAATGCGGTCTACAATCGAATTGCTCTAGATGTTACAAGTATCGACATTCATCATGTAAAGATTGACGAAAACGGTCGATATAAAGAGATTATTCATGACGGTCTAGAGAATGTTATGAATGTTGAAGCAAACATCGATCAGAATCATCTTGCTTATATGCATGATGTGATTCTTAGTATGTTTGATGAAGGCGTTGTTGCTGAAGTGCCAGTCGAATGCGATCTTAATCCAAACCTTACCAGTGGTTTCGATATTTTGTCTATGCGTACCGGTAAAATTTTGGAATGGATGCCACAGCATATTCGTGTTCGTTTGTATAATGAACGAGTTGGTCGAGATGAAGAAATAGTAATACCAAAGAAGAATTGCGCGATTCATGAAAACCCATTCTATTCAGTAATGAATGAGCCGATGGGCGTGCTTCAGCGTTTGCTTCGTAAGATGGCTATTCTTGACATTGTTAACGAAAGCAATGTTAGCAACAAGATGAATATGATTCTTCAACTTCCTTATGTCGTTAAAAGTGATACTCAGCGTCAGGTTGCTAATAAACGACTTGAACAGCTTGAGGGGCAACTTAATGACAGCAAGTTTGGTATTGCTTGGACCGATGGAACCGAAAAGATTGTGCAGTTGAATCGTCCTCTTGAGAATAATCTTCTTGCACAAATCGAATACTATACAAATTTGTTTTATAGCCAATTGGGAATTACCGCCGACATTCTTAATGGAACAGCGAACGAAGCGGCCATGCTCAATTACTATAATAGGACCATTGAGCCTATTGTTTCTGCTATTGCAGCAGAACGTAAGCGCAAGTTCCTTAGTAAGAAGGCCCGGACGATGGGTGAAAGCATCATGTATTTCCGTGATCCTTTCAAACTTACGCCGGCTACTAACTTGGCGGACATAGCCGACAAACTGACCCGCAATGCTATTCTTAGTAGCAACGAAATGCGCGCTATACTCGGATACAAACCGGTCGATGAGGCGTTTGCAGATGAGTTGAGTAATAAGAACATGCCTGTACAGGATCAGGAAGAACGATACTATGACAAGCCAAACGATCAAAATGGCAGAGATTACGAGGAGAACAACTATGGCGAGTAAAAGACCTGACTTTACTGGATGGGCGACCAAAACCGGCATTAAATGTACCGATGGCCGCACTATCATGGAAAACGCCTTTAAGGATCAGGATGGCCAGACTGTTCCGCTTGTATGGCAGCATATGCACGATGATCCGGATCTGGTTCTTGGCCATGCTGTGTTGCATAACAGAAAAGGCGGAGTATGGGCAGAGTGCTATTTCAATAATGGCCCAAAAGCTCGTAGCGCTAAAGAACTGGTTGGCAACGGTGATATTACTTCACTATCTATTTATGCCAATCAGCTTAAGCAGAATGGCGGAAACGTGATCCATGGCGTTATTCGTGAACTTAGTGTCGTTCTTGCTGGTGCCAATATGGGTGCCACGATCGACAATGTGATTCTTGCTCACGGCGATTCTATGGATGAGCTTGAAGATGAAGCTATCATCTATAGTGATGAAGCCGAGCAGCTTTTGTTCCTTGAGCATGCCGATAAAGAAGAGGCCGAAGAAGAGAAGCCCGAAGAACTAAAGCATGCTGATGAAGAAGAGAATAAGACGGAGGAAAAACCGATGGCTGAAGAAAAGAAAGCCCCCGAGGCTAAGGATGAGCGCACTGTTAAGGATGTATGGGATAGCATGACCGAAGAACAGCAGCAGGTTTGCTACTATATGATTGGCCAGGCACTCGAAGGTAAAGGCGAAGAAGCCGAACATTCTGATGAATATGGAGAAGAATTGACTATGAAAGCGAATGTTTTTGATCAGGATACCAATACTCGCGAAGTGCTGAGCCATGCCGATCAGGAAAAGATCATTGATCGTGCTAAGAAGCTCGGCAGCATGAAGGAAGCTTGGGACGAGGCTCGGGAAGAGGGCGGCGTTCTGGCGCATGCTGTATACAATGATGATGGCACCGAGCAGGAATATGGTATTGCTAATATTGATTATCTGTTCCCGGACTATCAGGCTCTGAATGATACTCCCGATAAGATCCGCCGTGATGATGACTGGGTTAATGTGGTTATGGCCGGTGTTCGCAAGACCCCCTTCGCCCGCATTAAGACCGTGCACGCCAACATCACCATGGATGAAGCTCGCGCTAAGGGTTACATCAAGGGCAATGAGAAGAAGGAAGAAGTCTTCAATCTGCTTAAGCGTACTGTCGATCCTCAGACCGTGTATAAAAAGCAGAAGTTCGATCGTGATGACGTTATTGACATCACCGATTTCGATGTTATCGCTTGGACCAAGGCCGAAATGCGCGATATGCTGAACGAGGAAATTGCTCGTGCGGTTCTTATCGGTGATGGCCGTGATGTTGAAGCTGAAGACAAGATCAAAGTCGATCACATCAAGCCCATTTGGACGGATGATGACCTGTATGCTATTAAGGTTGCTGTAACCGAAGGCTCCGATGATGAAGCTACTGCGAAGAATGCTATTCGCGCCATGATCAAGAATCGTAAGCTGTATAAGGGCAGTGGCAATCTGATTTTCTTCACCAGCGAAGACTGGCTGAGTGAGATGCTGCTTATTGAGGACCAGATGGGCCACACTCTGTATAAGACGGTTCAGGAACTGGCCACTAAGCTGCGCGTAAACCGCATTGTTACTGTTCCTCAGTTTGAGAATCTGACTCGTACTGTTGGTAGTGGTGCGGGCGCTGTTACCAAGAAAGTTATTGGTATTGCTGTTGACCTGAAGGACTATGCTACTGGCACCAATCGTCGTGGTCAGGTCGAAATGTTCGATGACTTCGATATCGATTTCAACCAGTATAAGTACCTGATTGAAACTCGCCTGAGCGGCATGCTGGTTAAGCCCTATAGCGCTATCGTTCTCGAGACCGGTGCTGCTGGCGTCGCTTATACCGAAGTAACTCCTGCTTCTGGCGCGAACCCGAAGGCGCTCGGTTACTACGAGAAGGAAGGCGACGTGTATCGCAAGACCCTCGATACTGAAGCCAATGAGGATAAGACTTACTATGTTCGCGGTGCTTATTAATTGACGACCGGCTAATTAGGCTGGCGTCTTAATTAGGCGTCAGCCTTTTTAGGAGTTGATCAAAATGGCACGATTTTATGGAGCAATAGGCTTCGACAGAGGAGAGAAAGAAGATCCGAATAATCCTGGTATATGGGTCTCAAATGGCATGGAGGAACGTTACTATTACGGAAGCGTTTTAAAGCATGACCGTAGATGGAATGATGGAAACAATGTTAATGATGATCTAAATGTTACTAATCGAATTAGTTTAGTGGCCGATGATTATACTTTTAGACATTGTTCTGGAATTCGTTATGTACGATGGATGGGGGCATGTTGGAAAGTTGTGTCTTTCGAAGTAGCTCGCCCAAGAATTATTCTTAGTCTTGGAGGTGTTTGGAATGGGGACACGGCTAGAACTCCATCAAAAACTTGCCCAATATGCCAATAACGTGTATTATCAGGAACCGGCAACTGTACGAATGTCTTATCCGTGCATAATCTATGATTTATCCAATGTCGATACCATATATGCAGACAATAAGGCTTATCGTAACATGAAGATGTATACGATGACCTATATTTGTCAATTGCCAAATGAAGCCAAAGTCGATGAGATTCTTGACGGATTTAGGTACATAAGATTTGATCGGCATTATACTGCTGATAATCTACATCATTACACATTCGATTTGTTTTACTAATTGGAGGTAAACATTATGTCTGAAGTTCATGCTAGGCTTACTTGGGACGGCACTGGTACTCGTTATTACCACACTGGTGTAAAGAATGGCGTCCTGTATGTTCGTGATGCCAATGGCGCCTATCCTAAGGGCGTTGCTTGGAATGGCCTGACCAGCGTTAACGCTTCTCCTGATGGTGCTGAGCCTACTGACCTGTGGGCCGACAACATCAAGTATGCTTCCTTCCGCTCTACCGAGACCTTTGGTGGTTCCATTAGTGCTTATACTTGGCCTGATGAATGGTATGAGTGTGATGGTTACGCTTCTCCCACTACTGCTGCCGGTATGTTTATTGGTCAGCAGCCTCGTGCTACTTTCGGCTTCTGCTATCGTACTGAACTCGGTAACGATGTAACTCCTGCAGAGGCTGTTGGTGGTGATTACATTCTGCATCTGGTCTATGGTGCTACCGCTTCTCCGAGCGATCGTGAGAATGCCACCATTAATGACAACCCCGATGCTGTTGAATTCAGCTGGGACTTTGAGACCACTCCTGTTACGGTTGGCACTGCTCTGGTCAATGGCAAGCCGACTAGCTATATTGAGCTTGACAGCCGTGTTCTTGGTACTACCAAGATGACCGCTATTGAGAATGTTCTGTACGGCTCCACTACTGCTGACGCTCGTCTGCCGCTTCCTCAGGAAGTTGCTTCGATTCTGGCCGGTGCCTAATTAATCAAAATGGCATAACTTTTTGGGCTGCTTTCATAGACGAAGGCAGCCCATTTCTTATTTTTTAGGAGGAAAAACATGTTTGAGCGTACTTTTACCTATGAAGGTTTTGATGGCAAAGAATACAAAGATACCTGGGGTTTCTATCTTTCCAAAGCAGATCTTTTGGAGATCCAGCTTGGCACTTTTGTCGGTCTTGATGCTCTTATGAAGCGTCTTATCGAAACCCAGAATGGTAAAGAGATTATGGCCATCATCAAGGAAATTATTCTTAAGGCCGTTGGCAAGCCGAGCAGCGATGGTAAGCATTTCATTCGTAATGCTGAAGTTAGCGAAGACTTCCATCAGACAGAAGCCTATTCTCAGCTTTTTGAAGAGCTTGTTATGGATGGAAAGAAAGCTTTGGAATTCATCACGGCTGCCGTTCCTCGTGAAATTGGCGAGATGATGAAGGCTGAAATGGCTAAGAATAATGAGAATAAAGCTGAAAATAACGAGGCCGAAGAAAAACCGGCTGAATGATTAATAAAGGTTTAACGCCATGCTTCAAATAGTATTGCCGGCCGGACGTGGATTTGATGAAAGAACTGAAGAGTTTATAGAATTTCCTCAAGTTACGCTCCGGCTGGAGCATTCTTTAATCTCCATCCACAAATGGGAAGCGAAATGGCATAAAAGCTATTTAAGTAATAATGGATTAACCGTTGAAGAACAATTGGACTACATTCGGTGTATGTCTCTTGATCCAAATTTTGACATGATGGTTTTAAACCGTTTGCGGACAGAAGACGTGATCAAGATTAGAGATTACATCAAAGACCCAATGACAGCAACCGTAATCCATAGAAGAAACAACCAGCCAAATAATAGCCAATTTATTACTGCGGAACTCATCTATTACTGGATGACAGAGTTTAATATACCATTTGAGTGCAATAAATGGCATATAAATCAACTACTAACTTTAATAGAAGTATGTAGTATTAAGCAGAATCCTGGTAAAAAGATGAATAAGCGTGAAGCGGCTATGATGCGGGCTGCTGCTAATGAGTCACGTCGTAAAAAGTTAGGAAGCCGTGGCTAAATGGAGGGTTATATTTATGCCCAGTCCCATATCGGTTACCACTAAAGGTAATTACAAGAAAACAGACCGCTTTCTTCATAAGATAATTGAGCGGCATTATACGAAAAAGCTTGAACGATACGGTGTAATGGGCGTAGAAGCCCTTTCTGGGGCAACCCCCGTAGACAGTGGAAACACCGCTGGTCATTGGAGCTATGAAATTATTGAAGAACCCGGAAGAACCAGTATCTGGTGGAAGAATGACAATGTTAACAAAGGCGTTAATATTGCGGTGATATTGCAGTATGGACACGGTACTAGAAATGGCGGCTATGTCAAAGGTACCGACTATATTAATCCGGCGATTACCCCGATATTTCAGGAAATTGCTGACTCTGCTTGGAAGGAGGTAGTATCTGCATGAGCAGAAGCGTCGACGAAAGAATCGTTGCTTTGCATTTTGAGAATCAAGAGTTTGAAAAAGGAGCAAAGGATAGTATTAAAACGCTCGAGGAGCTCAAGAAGAGTCTTGACTTCAATGGCGTTGGAGAAAGTTTCGAACAAGTATCTAAAGCCACTAAGAATGGCTTCGGCTTACAAGATACTACTAAACAGACAAATCTGTTTACAAAGGCATTGAAGGGTCTTGGAAACGTTGCCTCTTATCCTTTCCAGGCACTTAACGCCGGCATTTCTCAGTTTAATAGTTATCTAAGAACATATTTGGGATTTGACTTAGCTGGCAAACTTGTTAATACAGCTCGTCAAGTGACTAATGCCTTCACGATTGATCCGATGAGAACAGGTTGGAATGAGTATGAGCTTAAGATGGATTCTATTAAGACCATCATGAGCGGTACCGAAGGCGAGTATCGGAAGATTCTTGCGGATCAGTATACTGAAGAAGCACATCTTGAAGTTGTTAAAGATCGTCTTGAGCAGCTTAATAAGTATGCCGATGAGACCATTTATAGCTTCCAGGATATGACCAGTAATATTGGTAAGTTTACAAATAATGGCGTTGCTTTGGACAAAGCCGTTTCTGCAATGAAGGGTATAAGCAATGCCGCAGCTAAAGCCGGACAGGGTACAAACCAGGCTAGTATGGCCATGTATAATCTTAGTCAGGCAATAGGCGTTGGCAAACTTACAACAATCGACTGGAAAAGTATCGAGAATGCTAACATGGCGACTCTTGAGTTGAAAAACTCATTCATTGATGTTGCCAAGGCCATGGGTAAAGTTAAGGAAAAAGAAGGAAAAATTTACGCCCTTGACAAGAATGGAAACATTAATAAAAAAGCAGAAATAACCGCTGAAAATTTCAGAAATACTTTGTCTGAAGGATGGGCTGATTCTGACGTTATAGTTGCGACATTAGCAGCATATAGTGGCGACTATAATCTCCAGGAATTTATGACCGAGTTTAAGATAACCAATAAAGAAGTAGCTGCTCAGTTGTTAGAGACTGGTAAAGCGGCTAAAAAAGCAGCAACAGAAGTGAGAACGTTTAGCAAAATGTTCGATGCTTTAAAAGAAGCGGCACAATCTGGTTGGGCTTTTACTTGGGAACTTATATTTGGCGATATGAAAGAAGGCTCGACTTTTTGGACAGAGTTGAATGATAAATTCAGCAAAATGCTTAATGACGCTGCCGAAAAGCGCAACGATCTTCTTCGTGGTTGGCGTGGAGAAGTAATGAACGTCGATCGTCAATCGATGGTTGATGCAATTCAAAACTGGTTTGATGAAGAAGAAACCGGGTTTAATGACAAGTATAATACCAAAAAATGGATGGGAACTGAGGTAGGAATCCCCAAAATCGTTGATGAGGTTATAAAGAAATTTGACGAATCTGGTGGAACTACTTCTAAAGCCATAAACGAATTGGTTACATATCTTGGAACAGAATTCGAAATAGATGAGGCAGATGCTAGAAAGATAATTGGCCGAATCGCTGAAGATTATAATAAGCTTGACTATCTTGGAAAAGATGGAAGAGATTATTTGACAAAAGGCATAAACAATATAATCGATTCTTTTATGAATCTAAAAGATGTTTTTACTTCCATTAAAACGTCTATTTTTGGAGAAACTACAGCATCTGGACTTCAAACTTTAACCAAAGGTTTTCAAGATGTTACTCTTAAAATTAAAACCTTTACACAACAGCTAAAAAATGGAAAAACGTTCGAGGCTCTTAAGAATATTTTTGGTGGTCTCGTGAGTGTTTTTAATGCCTTATGGGGAAGCGCCAAAAAAGTATTTAGTCTTCTTGGTTCATTGCTTGGACCAGTTGGAGCATTTTTACTTAACATATTCTCAGAGGTTGGAGCTTGGCTTTCCAAGATTTCTGGAGAAACAATTGCAAAGACAATTGGCAAGATTCGTGATAGGCTTAAGGGTCTTACAAAAGTAAAGATCGCTGAATGGTTTAAGAAAACAACTTCTTCTATTGGATCTTTCTTTAAGACTGTTGGAACAACAATTGTTAATTGGCTTAAAGGCAATGGATATGAGGCTCTCGCTAATGCTCTAACAAAGGCTTGGACTTATGTTACTACAGTATGGAACAAAGTTAAGTCTTGGACTGGTTGGGCCGCTATTGGAAGCTTTTTCGGTGATATTTGGGGATGGATTGAAACTCAGGCATCTACTGTTGGAAAGGCTTTTTCAAAAGGAGAAAACGGAGAGCCGTCCCTTGTTGGCCAGTGGATTACTTCTGCATATGAAACAGTCAAAGGCGCTTGGGATTCTATCGTTGGATGGCCTGGTTGGAAGACTATTGGAGAATTCGTTTCTGGAATAGTTGAATGGATTCGTAAAGAATACGGAATAGTAAAGAAGTATTTCGTATCAGATACCGACGAGCCATCTTTGGTTGCTTCTTGGATTACAACCGCTAAAGAGAAGATCGAGAGCGCATGGAATATAGTGGCGGATCTTCCTCTTTGGGAAACTCTTGGCCAATTCTTCGGTGATATTTGGGGATGGATTAGTTCTAAGTTTAAACAGAAAGGAACTAGCGCTAAGCCATTAAATAAGAATCCAAACAAGATGCTATTCGAATATTTCGATGAAGTCGAAGAAGCATCAACTGCCGAGAATAAAATTTCGAAGTTTTCTCAGGTGATCAATGATATCAAAAATGTTATTGAAAGTGCTGAGAAACTCATATCCGAAGCATGGATAGCGGTTTCTGGTTGGCCTGGTTGGGAAGAAATTGGTGGTTTCTTCGGTGATATTTGGTCTTGGATAGTGGTTAAAGCTGGTATCATTGGGTCTTGGTTTGAGCCTTCTGAAGAAGGACCTTCGGCTGTTTCTTCGCTTATTACTAACGCTAAGACAGTAGTCGAGAGCGCTTGGAATAAAGTCTATAAATGGCCGGGTTGGAAAGAAATTGGTTCGTTCTTTAGTAATTTGTGGTCTTGGATATATTCAAAGGCTAGAAAATTAATCAAAGCGTTTGAGCCTTCTGAAGAAGGACCTTCAGCCGTGTCGGAATTTATCTCTAATGCCAAAGAGACAGTAGAAGGAACTTGGAATAAGATCTCTAAGTGGCCTGGATGGAGAGAAATTGGTTCTTTCTTTAGTAACATATTTTCTTGGATGGTTGCTAAAGCCAAGAGAGTCGCTTCTTTCTTTACTGCAAAGGAAGATGGTCCGTCAGAAGTTTCCACTTTTATTTCTAATGCCAAAGAAACGGTTGAAGGTATTTGGAATGATGTCTCCGAATGGCCCGGATGGAAGGAAATAGGCCGATTCTTTGGTGATGTATGGTCTTGGATAGTAGATAAAGCTGGAGTCGTTGCTTCTTGGTTCGAACCAACTAAAGAAGGACCTTCCAAAATTGTTCAATGGATCAATCAGGCTAAAGCCGATGTCTCAAAGGCTTGGCTCAAAGTTAAAAGTTGGACCGGATGGAAGGAAATAGGAAATTTCTTTAGTGACATTTGGTCTTGGATTCTTAGTTTGTTTTCTGGTGGAAGCAAAGACTCTAAACATTCCTCTAAAGATTTTAAATCACAAATCGTAAAGACATCAAATGTTATTTCAGAAGGATTCGAAGAAATAACCGGAGAAGTTCAAGGAACCGTTCTGGGTATGGACGGAGTTGTTCTTGGAATAAACGAATGGTTTGGCCCGCCTCAATATGCATCTGCAGAACAAGGCGTTTCTTTGATAGGAAAATTCCTCGAGTTTATAAACACCAATATACTTACGCCAATAGGCGATGCCCTATCGAAATTTGGTGCAGATATCGGCTTCGATACCTACATTGAAATGATTAGGAGCGTATTTGAATTCTTAACGGTGTTTATGGAGTTTGCAGCCAAGATTATAACCCTTATCGCTAATAGACTTACAAAGATACTGGATAGCAATGCTGAAGGTCATGTTAGTGCAATATTCAAAACCATCGGTGATATTCTTGCTGTTATTGCTGGAAGAAAGCTATTCGAAATGGTTTGGAGCCTTAGCGGTAATAAGTTAAGTGGCGCAAGAATCGCTTCTACATTCCTTCAGGATTTAGGTAAATTCTTGACTGGTATTGGCGTTGCTTTGATGGGCGTTGCAGCGGCTGTATATTTCCTTGGAAAGATGGACACAGCTTCATTGGTTCAGGGAATGGTTGCGGTTGCAGTACTTCTCGCCGCCACAATGTATATTATTAAACAAGTAGCCGAGAAGTGGAAAGCCGATCAGGTAGCTACGGAAGACCATTATGTAGCAGAAGGTCTATTTGGACTTGGGCAGTCTCTTATTAAGTGGGGCGGTATTCTTGGTGCAATAGCTATTGCTATGGAGCAATTGCCCGAGATTATAGAATCAATGTCTGGCACTGGTGTAACCGGAAAAGATATTTTTGAGATTCTTGCTGGTCTTACATTGTTCATTGGTGGTATCATCCTGGTTACTGCAATTGCTTCTAAGATTGATCAAGGAACAACTTCCGATCTTACCGATATTGGTGGAGCTTTAGTGTCAATGATATCCATGCTTGCCGTTGTTGCGATATCGATGGCATTACTTCCTGGAATTATAGATGCTCTTGGTAGAAATTCTATTGCTGGAAATGATATATTTCAGGCTCTTTCAGGACTTGCTATATTTGTAGGAGGTATGGCTCTTGTATTAGGCGCTCTTGCTAAATTAGACGTCGATCCATTTGCTATGGTCAAGGTTGCTCTTGGATTATCATTAAGCATTACTGTATTTCTTGGTGTAATGGTAGGATTTCTCAGGGGACTTGAAGGGTTATTCAACATGGGATCCTCACTTGATGATGGTGAAGGACTTGTGGCCTTTGTAGATCGAATGGGGAATCTATGGCAGCACATAAAGACTGCCTTTGGTGGAAAGTCTACAGATGCTAATGGAGAAGCTGTTGGCGGAGTAACAGAAGCTATATCTGATGCAGCAGGTATAGCCAAAGAAATAGACATTGAAGGCTTATACGCATTAAAAGAGTCGATTGGTGTTACTAAAGAGATTACTGATGCTCTTCAGTCTTGGGCTGCGGGTTATAAATTCGGTTCCACTTATGAGGATTTCAAGAGTGAATTGGGTTATATAACAGATGCCATAAATGCTTTTTCTAAAGATGCTTCTAAAATTGCTCAACGCTACAATATGAATGATCTTCTTCAGGTTGGTAAGCTTCTTGAAGAACTTATGATGGTGGCTAATCTTGCTCAGCTCTTAGAAGCAATGGGTAGTGAAGGCGGTGCCGACTTTACATGGTTTAAGTTCGCAGCAAGTCTTCAGGACATAACCGATAGTCTTGCAAATGCCAATGGCGCTAATGATTTAAAGGACAGTATTTATAATTTCGCATCTTTTGCCGAAATGGTTCAAGGAGCGATCGATGATGCTTCTACAAGCATTGATGTAACCCCCTTGATAACCAAAATTGCAGAAGGTATTGTAAATCCGAATAGCCGTAGAGAATTAGCGCTTGCTTTCCAGCAACTTGGTAACGATATTAGCAATAAATCTGGTGTATCTGGAGAAACCATAACTAAAATTGGCGAAAGTGGAACCAAAGTTGATCTTAGTGGACTTAACATTTTCCAAGGGCTGTTTGATGGAATAGATCTTGATAGTATCTTCGGAGATTTTAAGGTTGGAAACATTAAGAACTTTATCGATCCTACTGGTGAAGGACTTGGAATGGAAACTTTCTTTGGTTTTAAGAAAGAAGACATTACCGAGATGTTCAAGAGCGGTTTCGATATCGATGCCATCAAAGCCTCAATCGTTGGTGAAGATGGTCAAGGTGGTTTGGATCTTGAATCTCTTGTCAAAGACAGTAACTATACAGATGCCGTTAACGACATGATTACAAAGATGCAAAGCCAACTTGATAGTGGAGACTACTCGTTAACTGTTACTACCGTTGGGGATTGGGCCGACACTGATTTGCCAGGAGATGGTAGCGTTACAATGGATGGAGTTGTTACTATTAACTCCGGTGATATTACTTCTATAACGAATGGCATATCGCAGAGCATTACAGCTAACTCCACACGAATTGTCAATTCTGTTGCCAGTTTGAATGGACGAATTGCCGGCCTTGAATCCGCAATTAGAGGAATGAGCATTGTTCTCGATACTGGAGCTCTGGCCGGAGCAATTAATGACAAACTCGGTCAAATGGTCGGTCCTTATACTAGAGGCCTATTCAAGGGCCCGTCGTAATGAGAGGATTGGTTAAATGTACTATTCTGTTACTTTTACGAATTCCCAAGGAGTTAGTAAAAATACGTGGACGAATTGGGCACTTATTCCGTCCTCTCCTCCTCAGATAGCTCCTCCGGAACCATATACGAACTATGTCGATATTCCGGGACGTGCTTCTGGCCCTTTAGATCTTTCAGAGGTTTTAACGAATAGGGTAAGCTATCAGAATAGTCAGGGTGAATGGGGCTTCGTCTCAGGGGATTATACTGAAAATCGTGTAAGTAAGTTTCTTGAGATGAAAGCCTTCCTTCACGGTCAACAAATGATGATCGAATTGGAGGAAGATCCTGGCCATTATTATATTGGTAGAACCTTTGTTACCGAACCAAGGACCGGCAAGGGGCCAAATGCTTACTCGATAAAATACATAGTCGAACCCGTTCGGTATAATTCGGCAACAGATGAACCGGATGGAATTTAAGTGCCATGAAATCTAAAAAAGCTAAATGCAATCATGTATGGTTGCCGATGTGCTGTTACCATACAGAAGATGGAAAAGAATGGACTAGATATTATTGCAAATTCTGCAATGAACGTAAAGAAGTCCAGACCAATGGCGAGGCGGTTTCTTAGGAGGCCGCCTCCTTTATATTTTAGGAGGATTGACATTGAGCCGTTCTTCGAAGTATACTGATTTTGTGAACCTTGACAACCGAAAAGATTGTCCGTACAAGCCGGAAGGAGGAAACATGCATATCTTTCGGCAATACGCACGGCGTTGGTATGAAAAAATGGCAAAACCCAATGTTTCACAAGTTACGGCCGTTACCTATAAGAGGCAACTTGACTATCACATTCTTCCGATTATTGGTGACATTCTTATCGAGAACATTCGACCATTAGACATACAAGAGATCTTCAATCAAATGGGCGAGTTTGTGAAAAAAGAAACGAAGAACAAAGTTAAGATTGTTCTTAACCAGATATTTCGTTTGGCTGTCGATGAAGATCTAATATTAAAGAACCCGATGGAGTCACGGATTCTTAAGATTAAAGGGGTAGCATCTAATGAAACCATTCCATATAGTGTCTCGGAGATGCAGTTCTTTGCTCAGCATCTCGGTGATATTCATAACCCAATAGAACGAGGATGGCTTGCATTGTCTATATCGCTTCCTCTTAGACCCGAAGAAGTGCTAGGTCTTAAATGGGAGGATGTTGACGAGCAGAATCTGATAATCCATGTTCGAAGCACGATAACTCATCCGACACGAAACAAACCCGAGTATCATGAATATACGAAGACTGAATCTAGTAAGCGAGACCTTCGTTTGCCAGAAGGAATTCTAAAGTACTTACCAGAAAGAGGATCGTCTTCAGAGTTTGTGATTGGTGGATTGCCAGTTTCATACACGTTGCTTCGAGGCATGAGAAAACGTATAGCTAAGCAACTCGGCTATTCTGGGAAAATTACGCCAAGACGATTTAGAACTACTGTAGCTACCGACATCTCCGAAATGACTCACGATTTAAAACTGGTGCAGAGAATGCTGGGCCATTCCACACCACAAATGACTTTGAAGCACTATGTCAAGGGAAGAAGCACTACCATAGATGCAGCAAAAGCCATAGCGAATTGCTACGGCTTTTAATACTGGAGCTGATGGGCGGATTTGAACCGCCGACCTCATCCTTACCAAGGATGCGATAGGCTTGTACGGACGACTTCTCGGAAATTAATCAAAATGGCAGAATAGTTAATCAGAGTACCTCCGATGGGGATGCTGTGATTAGCTATTTTATTATGGAGGTAATACGATGTATCTGATCAAATCCGGAAACATGGTTATTTACGACAGTACCGATAAGGATACATATCCGGTATTGTCTCCGACTTTAGAAGAAGAGCTAAACGGTGCAGGAAGTCTTAGTTTTACAGTTCTTCCAGGTCATCCATATTATGACCAAATGAAAGAAATGCAAACTTTCATTACTGCTTACCGGGACAATGAGGAGATCTTTTACGGACGAATACTTTCTATCACAACGAGTATAGACGGTCAGCTAGAAGTTAAATGTGAAGGCGGTCTTACGTTCTTTCTTGATAGTGAGATGTCCAAACATACATACAATGAAACATGCCAAACGTTTTTAACAACAATTCTTAGCAACCATAATTCAATGGTTGAGAGCCAAAAGCATTTTTCTCTTGGAACAATAAATGTTCAAAAAGCTCTTGAAGTTGATGAAAAAACTCAAACCACTAAGAAATGGGAATTTAAGGTTGGTGGATTTGCTTCAACAAAAAGTGTATTGGAATCTTTGGTTCTTGGCCAATTTGGCGGATTTTTTAGAATTCGTCCCGATGGTAACGGCGGGCATCTTTTGGACTATATCGAGAATTATGGCCGTACAAATACTCAGCCAGTTCAGATAGGTCATAATATTGTAAACAAGAGCGATACCGTATCTGGCGAAGGTATGTTTACGATTCTTCGACCAATTTATGGTAAGAATCAAACAATTTCGGGCCTTACGCAAGCCGACGTTACTTTGCCAGATGTAACTATCGACGGCGAATTTCTTAAACTCGACGCAATGATCGCTAAGTATGGTAAAATCTACCATACTGAATCGTTCGAAAAAGACAAAATCGAGAAAAAGAAAGATTGTCTTAAAGCGGCAGAGAAATTTATACAGAAACAAGGGAATCAGCTTCCTGCTAGTACTGAGATTGGTTTTGTCGATTTCTATCATCTTAATGATTACGATTATCTCGATATAACTCCAGAGAACCATAATGCCTGGAGTTTTTATGGGATACCAAATTCATTAGAAACCGACACTCGTTATACTTTTTCTATTAACGGATCAACCACGTACTCTTACGAATTATGGTTGAGCACAAATGAACAAACAACAACAAAGCTTGCTGGGCCGCTAACTGGTGGAGAATCGGTGATATTTACTACGCCGAGCTCAATGAGCGAAGAGTACCTAGTGTTATCTGGTTCTGAGTCTGGAGCAGGAAATGAAAGTCTGAATGATATTGCTCCTCAAATAATAAAAACGATAGACGACATTCGCCTCGGTGATACTTTCACAAATATAGAAGGCTTTAGTGGCGTAACGTTAACGGTTGGTTCGATAAGTCTTGACATGGAGAATCCTGGTAATGACACCATGACGCTTAAGAATCAAGAAGAATTAAATTCTAGTGGGGTTACCAGTAATAGTCTTACTATTATTGAATCAAAGTATGCCAGACAGGAAATGTGGCACTATAATTATATTTCAGAAGAAGTTGATGACATTAACGGAACTTTGAGTTTGCATGCCCCGTTAATACAATTGAATGCCAATAATATCGAGACCCTCTCTCAGAATACAAATATTGTTCTTCAAAGAAAAGAAGGATCGACCAGTGAATTCAAATTGGTTGCTCTGGACTATGACGAGGATCCCCTAAATCCGGGCCAATATGTTCCTACGATTAAAATGAACATTAATGGAACTGAGATTTCAGACGGGTATATAGTTAATGAAGATGGAGAAAAACTAGCCGGCAAAGCATCACTTAAGGTTGTTGATGATAATGTAACAGCTGAAGTTAGAAGAGCAACTGGAGCCGAAAGTGACATAATATCAAGACTTAATGTTAGTGAAAATGAGATTTCTGGCATTGTTGGCGATATCGAAGAGATTAACGATACAATGGGAGATCTCGAGGTGTCATACACAAACATTACTGGTAGCGAACTCTGGATAGATAGAGATTCTATAACGGCTCTTAATGGAAAATTCGAAATCGATCAAAATGGTAATCTTCATGTTGTTGACGGCGCTGGCTTAATGATCGATAGAGGTCAGGCAAGTTTTGGCGTATATGATTCTGATAATTTAACTGCCGGAATTATTGTAAACAAGGTTAATAATGGAACTGTAAGTATTAATGCTGCTAAGATCAATCTGAACGGCGAAACCGTTGCTGATGCTATTTCTGCTCAGAATGCCGAATTTGACAATCTCGTTAGTGGTGTTACTGTTGCTACTCGTCTTGGTGCGGGAACAATTTCAGCAACAAGTTCGTTATGGGTTGGTGGAAATCAGGCTTCTTGGGCTCCTATAGGATTTATCGGAAGCGGTTTAGCTACTGGACAAGCGCTGATGCAAAGCAGTACTGGATTGAATCTTAGCCATGAACATACCTTAACCAAATCGGCTGATGGCAATCAAGTGACACTGACAATAGATGGTCCAGTTGGTGAAGGAAATAATGCTTCTTTCTATGATGGAGCAACCGGAGTTGCATCGTTTGGAACGGCATCGGCTTCTGATGGGCATATTACGATTCCAACAACTCTTGTTAATGGCTCAAATGGGCCTGACATAACTTTTAACATAGCCGATACGGCATTTTACCAGCAAGCTGTATCGGCAGCTACAGCAACAGGAGAGGCAACTGGTGCTGCTTCGCTTGCTGGTAACTGGTCCAGCAATCTTTTCTTTGCTGAGACTAGCACATCGACACAAAGCCCGGCTTCTCAGATAATTGCCGAATTTGACTTGCCTACAACTATTAGTTCGTCCGCACTTCATTCTGGAAGCCAAACGGCCATTGACATTACCGTTACTGCTACAACCAGCAGTACTCCAGGTGGATCTGGTTCACCAGTTAATTTCCCAATTACAGTTGATGCTACTCCTGCTTATAATGCCGGAGTAGATTCTGTAAATCTTTCTGAAAGTTGGAATGGTGCTACTTATACAGTAAGTACTACTGGACAGACAACAGCGCATTCTGCATCTATTACATTGTCCGCGACATCTGCCATTGTGTATAATTCTTCAACGCATACATATTCGGCAGGAGCAACAGCAGAAGCCGGTGGAGCAACAAGAGCTTATGATGCAACTCCCGCTGAAAGTGGAACTGAAGCCTACGATGCTGGTCGTGCTGCAATCGGTATTACTGGCAGTTGGAACAGTTCTAATTATACTTATACGGCATCAACGACTGGTAAAGTTACACAATCTACCGTTAGTACAACACTTGTACCGCACGATGTATATCAGGCAACTAATGGTCGTTATATATATCCGCGTGGAACTGCGGTTCAAGTTGATAAGTTTGCACCGGTTAATGTTGATGTTACAGGAACAAGTCACCGCGTGCCTCTGACTGTCAGTGGGCCGAATACGATTGTCGATGAAGACGGGTATGTGTGGCGGAACATGTACTACTGCAGTAACTGGCAGACATTATATGAGAAGACGACCGCACAATACTATGAGGGAAATGGTACTGCAACTTATTATCCCGGAGCCGCTAGAGTATACGTTTACGATCGTGGTTCTAAAGAAACTTACTATTCAATACCTACTTAATAATTGATCAAAATAGGAGGAAAAACAAATGGATAAACAGGCACTTCTCGCATACATTAATCGCGCAATTGTAATTCTGGGTTCGACTAAGGTTCGCGTTGACGAACTTGGAAGTGTTGGCGTTCCTATTACGGAAGCCATTCAGAATCTCGGACAAGCTGCAAAGATAGTCAATGGAGAGGAAGAGGATAAGACAAATGAGCAAGAAACTAGTAACGAACCGGGGTGAGTATCCGGTGATATTCTGCGCTACGGTTAACAAAGGCGTTCTCATGGAAATCGAGGATGATCGTCCGATTCATGTAGTTGCGGAAGAATTCGAAGAGCTTGAGTCGATGCAGTACGTTAATACAGACATCGATAGTGGTCGTACATATGAGTGCCCATTAAGGCTTAAGATGATTCAAGCCGTTGACGAGAACGTTAAGCAAATCCGAGTAGAGTAAAATTGGAAGAAGGTCGATTGATGTGGTAATATCGATGCCACGTGGGGACATACGAGACGTTCGATTTGTGGTGCACAATTATGATGGAACCGGAACCACAGACATCGACTTCGATGAAATTTATGTCTCCTTTAAAACAAGCACCAATACGCCAAACCTTCTATTCCAAAAGAAATTGACCGATGGAACCATAACAAAAGAGGAACCAGGTGTTTACCAGTTTCGAATTGAACCAGGAGACACAGACAGTCTTCGCATCGGCAATTATGCTTTTGACATAGAATTAGTGTATGAAAATTTGATCAAACAGACGACCGTTGGCGTTCTTGAGATTACGCCGGAAGTAACTTATGCCGAGAATGAGTAGAGGACCAGATCATGAAAGACGAGCTGAAAATTACGCTGACAGCACCAGCGTCATTGTGTGTGGAAACGCGGGCTGCAGATCCTCTATGCTTGCAGCTCGGTAATGCCGTTTCTGGAACGAGAGACTATAATCGACTACAAAACAAGCCGACCATTAACGGTGTTGAACTCGCTGGCAATCAGACTTCAGCAAGTCTTTACATAGTAAGCGAAAACACTGTTTCGGGTTGGGCTCAGACCCCTATGTACGTTCCTAAACAAGGAGAAATAATACTGTATACAGATTATGCGGAAGATGATCAAGGCAATCCACTTCCAGCGATCAAAATGGGAGACGGTAGCGCGTTTGTTGCCGATCTCCCTTTTGTTAATGATGATATACGTAACGACCTACTTGAGCACATTAACGACCATGTCGTCCACATTACGGATGAGGAACGTAATTTCTGGAATAATAAGTTGAATTACGAATATGATGTGGGCGACGAGAACCTAATACTTAATAGAAATTAAGGAGAAAAAGACTATGCCTGATATTAGTAAAATTACGTTGCCGAGCGGTACTACATATGACATTAAGGATACTGTCGCTCGTGCTGCTACTGCCGGTACTATCGTCCTTGTTGGCACGACCACAACTGCCTTGACCGATGAAGCGACCACTAACCCAATTACCGTTGATGGTGCTAGTTATACTGCAGTTTCCGGTAATGCTGTATTCTATAATAAGAAGGAATTCATCTTTGATGGTACTAAGTGGCATGAGTTCGGCGATATGACTGGCCTTGGCTCATTGGCCACAAAGAATAGCGCTTCTGGTAACTTTACTCCTGCAGGTAGTGTAAGTCAGCCAACCTTTACTGGTAATAGTATGACTTCTACCGGCAAGTTTACCCCGGAAGGAACAGTATCTCAGCCCACCTTTACTGGTACTCAGGGTAGCGTATCCGTTAGTGGAACGGCCGCTGGTACGATTAGTGTTGGTACTGGCACGGCAAATTATACTCCTGCCGGTACTGTTAGCGCTCCTACTCTGACTATCGAACTTAATACGGCTAGTAAGTACGTTGCTGCTAGTGCTACGGGTGGCGGTTCTGCTACTGCAGGTACCGCAGCTGCTTGTACTCTTCCTGTTCTGACAACTTCTGTTGCGAATGAGACGCTGACGATTGGTTGGTCCGCCGGTAGCTTCACTGCAAATACACCGACGGCAGTAACGATGCCCACGTTCTCCTCTCAGACTATTGCAACAAGTGTAAAGACGAAGACTGCTTCTGCTCCTACCTTTAGTGGTACTGGCGTTAATCTTAAGTTTACGGGTACCGCTAATACGAGCACTGGTAACTTTACTCCTGCTGGTACAGTATCTCAGCCCACCTTCACTGGTGACGAGGGTGATATTTCTGTTTCCGGTACTCCCACTGGTACTGTTAGCAAGCCGACCTTCACTGGCACTCAGGGTACTGTTACTGTTAGCTAATGAAAGCCCTCGACTCAGAAAGGAGGGTGAGTAATGGCTGATATTTCTAAAATTACGACCATCGACGGGACTACTTATAATCTTAAAGATTCGGTAGCCCGTCGAGAGCCGATCGAATCAAGGACTTATACGGACGTAATAGGAACTGCAAACGACAATAATGGCGCTGGTTTCTTTTACATGAAGCTTCGCGCAAGTTCATATACTGATATTTGGAGAGTTGTTGTACGGTTTCACATTACAGTTCCGGGTAATGCAAGTAATGCTCTATATTATGATACTGAATCAACGATGGAGTTATGGGGATATGCAAATACATACGACGGTTATGTTTGTAAAAACCTCATAAAAAGTACTAGTTATCGTCCGGTTTATTATCATTCTGTATTTTTTGTTTCTCAAACAGGGTATAGTAATAACTGTGGTAACTGGTTGGGATTCAATCTTATATATTCCGGAAACAACACTAGTGCTTCTTATAAGCGTAAGGTTGTTGTTGATTTACTAGAGTATGAAAATTGCATTGTTGAATTTTCGGATACGCTTATTACCCCAACAAATATTCCGGATAGAGCGGCTCATACAAACTGGTATTCGAGTTCAAACACATCTTATACAAACATCGATGCTTGCAACCAAGGTATAAAACAAACCGGTGATGCTAACACCACTACCATTCATGCGCTGTATAGAGGATATGGAAATATTATTGCAGACAGTGCATTATATAGATACCAATTGCTGTTCCACACAGACGCAGAAACGCTGACACCGCTAAATAACGATAGCAATGTAACAGGAACAACTAAGACGATGCTGACAGACGTTGCGTTTGATCCAACGATGCCGATATATTATTACAGCTCGTCAACTACTGTAAATGCTGGAGCGGCAATCGCTGGCAGTGCCCTGCACTGGCATAATGGCAGCGTTGATGCGAGATACACGTTCAACTGTGGCTCTACGCTTACAGCTCATAAGCGATTTTATCTTGTTGTCACGCCACAAAGCGACGGGACTTGCAAGCTTGCAAGCACAACGCCGTGGGCGCAGACGTTGCCAACAACTGCAGATGGGAAATGGTATATATTACTTGGAAGAGCAATCAGCGGTTATCAGATATGCTTAGAACAAGACCACCCGATCTACGAGTATGACGGCGGGATTGTTCGTGTGATCCCGTATAAAGCCATCACAAATGCAGAGATCGATGCCATAACAGGGTAATAAGGAGGAACTATGGCAAACAGTTTTCTCGACAAAACGGGTTTGACTTATCTGTGGGGAAAGATAACTGCCTTAGTTGCCACTAAGCAGGATACCCTGACCTTTGATAACTCACCTACTCAAAATAGCAGCAATCCGGTTAAGAGTGGTGGCGTGTACACTGCTCTTTCCGGAAAAGCTGCAAGCGACCATACACAGGCCGTTAATAAAGGTGGTACGAATATTACCAGCTACACAACCGGTGATATTCTCTATGCTTCCGGGTCTACGACTCTTTCTAAACTTGCCGGTAATACCACCACAACTAAAAAGTTTCTCAAGTCGGTAGCCACAACGTCTGGAACGGCTGTAGCTCCGGCTTGGGATACGTTGGCCGCCGGTGATATTCCTAATTTGGACTGGAGCAAGATAACAAGCGGTAAACCTACAACATTAAGCGGTTATGGGATCACAGATGCAGCTACTTCAGGACATACTCAGGCTGTCAATAAGGGCGGTACAAATATTACCTCTTACACTAAGGGTGATATTTTGTACGCATCGGCCCAAACAACACTTTCCAAGCTAGCGATAGGTACGGCTGGCAAATTCCTTAAGGCAACCGCTGATGGGCCTTCGTGGGATTCGCTTCCAACTGCTTCGTCTAGTACCGCTGGCATAGCAAAACTTGGTGCGAGTGGCGGAGCTGCTACGTACGATCATACTCATAGTGGTTATGTTTCAAAGTCTGGCGATACTGTAAACGGTGTTCTTATTGCTAACAACTTTGTATCAAAGTATGGCGTCGAATTCCAGAATTCATCCGGTACGAATGTTGGCGGTATCTTCCAAGACATGGAAGGCGCTAATCAGTTTTATATGGATGAGTACACAACGGGCGGTATTCGTGAATGTTATCTGCTTCCTACCCCTAATGCAACTTCTACGAGCTTCTATGATATTTTAACTAGTAAGAACGCGGTAACTGTTGCACAAGGAGGCACTGGTGCTACAACGGCGGCTGGTGCGAGAACTAATCTAGGGCTCGGATCGATGGCAACAGCTAGTACTGCCGATTATGTAGCTAAAACTGGAGATACGATGACTGGGTCTCTATTCGGTACCTATTTCGTGTCCACTGGTAACTATCAGCTCCGTAGTGATAGTGACTCTGCTACCGTTATAGGAATTGATAATGCCGCTGGAACGGCAATGCGTGCAGCGTTTACGGTTAATTCGGTTAACGCTGTCACGATACGCCAAACAACGCCTGGTACGTCGTATACTGAAAATTTCCTATTTCCACAACCGACAACCACAACTGATCATCAGTATTACTTCATGCTGACAACCAAAGATGCGGTTACTATAGCACAGGGCGGTACGGGGGCTACTACGGCCGCAGCCGCAAGAACCAATCTTGGTTTGGGCTCGATGGCTACGCAGAATACTAGTAGTTGGATGCCAGCAATACCAGCATGCGTCGAATTAAAGCCGGGTTCTGCGAGTGCTGGTCATGGTGGATATATCGATTTCCATTTCAACAACAGTTCTGCGGACTACACTTCGCGTATTATTGAAACCGCTTCTGGAACGCTGAATGTCACAGGCAAGCTTTCCGTAGGTGGCAGTCTCGTATATAAGGCGAACAACTTCTCCCTATCCGGCACCACTCTGACAATTACACCGCCGTCGTGATGAGGTGATAGCATGGCATTAAAGTTTAATGGCACGACCATCACTGGCGATTATACTGTTAAGTATGGGAACACTGAACTGACAAAGATCGTCTACAATGGGACAACTGTCTGGGAGAAGAATACTCAGAAGACGTATCGCTACTACATAACTGGTGTGTTGGTCGGTACTAGTAGCGGTATCAACGGCTCTTATCCGACAACTAGTGGTAACTTCACCATCAACAGCACATATGGAGCCATGTGGGCTGTTTCAACGACGGCTAACGATTATACTGGTTACAGTACAAGTTTCGCAACCTGTATGGGAAAAACCATTGTTGAAATGAAGATGTTCGTCTACCGCAATAATACTCAAACCTTCAATACTACCGCTTCGAATAGCGGTTGGATTTATAATCCTCCACCCACAAGCGGTGGATGTAAGGCCCTAGTTATGTCGGCGAGTGCTCTAAATTCGGCTGGATATACCCACGTTGACACAACTACCCCTGTTCCGGCTACTTCTGGTTTGGTTCAGGTTAGTCTTACAACAGCTCAGCTACAAGCTTGTTTTAGCGGAACGACCCACACTATAAGCGCCGCTGCTGGTCATAGTCCGACACAGCTTCCTGCTGGTAGCTACAAAACACTTGGTCTACGCGGACTGTACAGCAATAACCCGCAATTCAAGTGCTATAGCAATAACGCTACGTATGGCTACATTGAAATTACTGCTAAATAGCAGCTACTATAAAAGGAGAAATCAAAATGACACCTCCGTATTTTTATACCACTATTGAAGACCAGCTTCATGAAGATGGCACATATGGCTTGCTCTTTGATCATTATTATGAAATTGAAGGTCAGGCTCCAGCATTGAACCGTGCTCAGGCTAAATACCATACTATTTGTGCGGCGGCTGCTATTTCTGGAATTCCCTATCATGCCGGCTATTTGTTTAGAAGCGATGGTGTATGTCTTGAGGAAGGCATATGGGATCGTCGACCAGAGGTATAGTCTATTTATGAGGTAAGACTATGATTCCAGTAAAGTCAATCATAGCCGACTTTAAGAAGATGCTGGCAGATAAGTGGGGTTATATTCCTGCTACTGCCGGCATTCTTTGGACACAGGGTCGGCAAAATGCTACAGAGAATGCTATGGCTAAGAAGTATGGTTCGAAGTGGATTGGACATATGGTAGCCGACTGTAGCGGAGCTTTCGTGTATGTATATCGTCAGTACAAGGACTCGATATACCACGGAAGTAATCGAATAGCTCGTATGTACGTGGAGGAATTGCTGCCGCCGGAAATGGCCAAGCCCGGTATGGCAGCATTTAAATTCTATAAGCCAGGTCAGAAAGGATACAATCTGCCGGCTGCATATACAAAAGGTTCTCAGTGGTACAATGGAGATCTCAATGACTATTATCATATTGGCCTGGTAGACGAAGATCCCCGTTATATTCTCAACTCAGCAACTACTCAGAATGGTTTTATTAGAAGCAAAATTAGTAATGGGTGGAATGCGGTTGGATATTTGAAAAATGTTGACTATGGAACGGAGAAGGAACCAATGCAAGATACGAATCTATTCTATGCAAATGCTGATAAAGTAAATGTGCGTAGTGCTCCGAATGGTAATGCTTCTCGCGTTATATATTTGAATGGTGGAGACGTTGTTACCAAGCTCTCCGAAGCCTCTGGATGGTCGTACGTACGCTTCAATGGAAAGACGGGATATGTGATGAGTAAGTATTTGAGCCCAGTAAAGGCCGAAGAACCTCAAGCGCCAACAGAGGAAACAAAAGAAGAAAAACTTACGAGGTTGGCAAAAGAATCCCGAGAAGCATTGGCGGTCGCCGAAGAATACATGAATAAATCAATCGCTGCTTCTGAAGAGATTTTGCAGCTTTTGAAAGGGTGATATTTGCAAATGGATGCATTAGCGAATGTGACGGGGGATCAACTACGTGGTTTTATTATCATCGTAGCTGCAATAGTTGTGTTTATGAATGGCATTTTTGGACTTATAAAAAACATACGAGAAGTTAAGAAGCCGGTCTCAGATAATAACGAATGGCGAAAGAGTACTGATGCAAAATTGGCCACTGACAAGAAGCGCATAGATGATCTTGAAAAAGGTCATGCGGCAATGTGTCGAGGAATTCTTGCTTTGCTAAACCATGAAATTACTGGTAATAGCATCGATAAAATTAAGGTAGCACAGCAAGAACTAACGGATTATTTGATCGAACGTCGGTGATATTTAGGAGGACTTGTATGAACGAATTTATGTCTTGGGAGATGCTACTGACATATGGTGGTTGTGTAGCGGCTACGGTACTCGTTACAGAGTGGCTTAAAAAGCTTATGCCGAAAATCGCTGCACAATTGATCAGTTTTGCAGTGGCTTTGCTAATTCTTGTAGTAGGTCATCTAGCGACTGGGACGTTTGTTGTCGGTGATATTCTTCTTTACTTGGTTAATGCCATTGCCGTATCTCTGGCAAGTAATGGCGGCTTCGATGCTCTTAAAGGGATATTTGGTAAAAAAGAAGAAGCTCAGGCCGAAGGTCCTATTGAGAACCAGATGATTCTTGATCCTGCTGAGAAGGATGGTGTGAACGCCTACTTTTCCTTCGCGAAAAATCCTAATGAATATAAGGAAGGCGAAGTGATTAAGTTTGTAGTCTCCCACAAGAAAGATTCGCAAGATAAACCCATAGTTTAATGGAATACTAAATTATATTCAAGGAGGAATGAACTATGGGTATCTTTAATAAGAAGCCGAATCCGTATCGTGAGAACGACGATCTCCTGCATATTGAGCAGAAGAAAGCCATGTTGAGAGGCGATTGGGCAGCTTATGACGACTATGCTCGAAGGATCAAGGAAAACAATGAATCCTGGGCTCAGAATAAATCGACTAGGGAAAAGTTCGATAAAACTGGGCGCGGGAACATCGTCGCAAGAATCCTGGGTATTATCGGAGTAGGCACAACAATTGGCTACATGGCATACTCTGAAAAGCATGATGGCGTTATATTCTCCGGTTCGAATGGGGAGGCTAAGAAATCCATTCTAGGAAATGTACTCGGTTGGGTATTTAAGTAATCCGAGAGAGGGAGCTCAGAACATGGGCTCTCTTTTTTTCGCAGATGGAACTTCCTATATTATAGGAGGTGAATGATATGAGCAAATTAAAGCCGATTCTTATGAAGGTGACTGACACGATTAACGGAAAAGTGCCGCCAAAGAAATACTGGAACGACAATTACGCTAGATTGCCGGATGGGAGAAAAGTATATGACAAAGATGTTGCCAGACACGCGTTTAAACATCTTAGAATTAGAGATTTATTTAATCCCACAAAAATTGCATCAGCGATATTTTGGAGTCAACTAGTATTATTTGGTGATGTTACTCCGGAAGAATTACCTAAGAAAAAGAATTGGAAGTATTTCAGAGACTTCTAAAAGAGGTAGGCTCTAAACAGAGCCTCTTCTTTTTATCCTTAAACCCGAACATACGTTCGCAAAAAAAGTATGTCCTCTTATGAGAATAACCGCTTATGCGGATTGGAGGTACGTTTTATGGGTATTCTGGAAATGATTAAGGTAAACAACATTCGTACTGCTAAGGATTACAATGAAGCGCTTGCCGCATTTAAACACTCGTGTGAGACTTGTGTTTATGGCAAGTGCGGATCTGAATGTCCGATGGAAAATATGTTTACACTCAAATCAAAGTACTTGGCAAGAAATGACTCTTCCATTCTGGAAAAGGTTAAAAAGGAACTGGCCTGAACAAGGCCTCTCCTTTTTTAGTTCGCAACCGAAACATGTTCTATAATGAGAATAAATAAAGGAGATTAAAATTATGGACACTATCGTTTATGTACTTATTGCTGCTCTGGTGTTCTGTTTCACTCTTCTGCCCACAATAGCGGGAGCAATTGAAGGAATCATTGATGGATTCTGCGAGCGCCACTATATGAAGAAACAGCAGGATGAAATCGAATGGAAGAAGCAATACTATAACAAGAGGAACATGATTAACTACTGATATTCCAAAAGCAAGCCTAACATGGGCTTTGCTTTTTCGCAATAAAAGAATCTTCTATAATGAGAAAAGTCCAATAAGGACGATAAAAGGAGGAAGAAATATGTGGCTTGATACTGAAATGATGATGCTCGTATTCGAAAATATCTTCATGGGATGTTTGTCAGTTCTGACAATGACTGGAACCGTATATCTCTGCGTTAAGATTATCGAGAAGTTTGATATTAAAATTAAGCAAAAAGATAATAAGAAAGCAGAGGAGGCTAAGGTCAATAACCAGAAATGGAAATATACCAAGAAAGCAATTCGAAAAATGCTTAAGAATGAGTATGGTCTGATTCCTACTTGTAATCAACCGAAAGAGACTGAAAAGGAGGTTGAGGCCTAAACAAGGCCTCTCCATTTTCGCAATAAAAACAAGGCTTCTAATGAAGAAATAACCAAATAAAAATTGTGAACGGCAGTGAAGTTCAGAGGGCCCTGGGAAGGGTACCGATCGGGCTCGAGGCTAAACAGTATGAAGCTGTGAACGTAGGAGTTGGTAACCCTACCACTAGCCTATGAGAAATATCGACGTCGTCACGATAGATGATCTAACATGTTTTATATTTTTTTCGCACATGGAACCTCCGCTATTATGGAGGTGATTAAGAAGAATGGGATTGTTTCTAACATTGCTCATGCTGGCTATGGGATTTGTATTGATCTATTATGGCCTATTCTGGGTGATATTGGGCGTCATCCTAATTATCGGAATCATCAAACTTGCAAATGGGGACTAACATAGTCCCTATTTTCTCGCAGATAGAACTGACTGTATAATGGTAAAATTATATTTTAAAGGAGGAAACTAAAATGGCATTCGATCATGCTAAATTTCAGAATGCGTGCAACGACGTTAGTTGTGCTTCTATGGCTGGTGGCCTTCTTGCTATCGGCGGATATTTCTTCTGCAAATTTGCAGTAGAACCAATTCGCGATGCAATAAGAAACCGTAAAGCAGCCAAGGAAGCCGCTAAGGAGGCTGCGACACCTGCTGGAAAGATCGATGAGAAAAATGTCGAGACCGATGTTTTCGACTACGAAAATTTACCGGACCAGGAGGAGGCCTAACAAGGCCTCTTTCTTTTTCGCAGATGGAACAGGCCCATTAATGGAATGATATTTTAAAGGAGGAATAATTATGCCAGAACTGTATCCCAATGAAACATTTGGACAGAAGTTTAAGCGTAAGATGGACTCGTTCGGACGTAGAGTTAAAAGAGGTCTGAAGAGCGGAATTGATTGGGTCGTAGAAAACCCTGAAGCTGCAACTCTTATTGTAACGGTTGGAGGAGCTGCGATTGGCGGTGGATGCAAATTGGCAAAAACTGCAATGCGTAGTCACAACCTCAAGAAAGAGGAGTACCTGAAGAATTGTTATATTTACGATCGTTCGCTCGGAATGTATCTCCACACGAAGCGCCCTCTTAACAACAAGGACTATGTTACGATTAATGAACGCCGTGATCATGGGGAGAAGCTGAGTAATATTCTTGTGGACATGAACATTCTGGATTGAGCCCAACAAGGGCTCTTTTCTTTTCGCAAATAGAACAGACCTTTTAATGGAATCTTAATAATTATATTTTAGGAGGAATGAAGTATGGCATTCGATCACGAGAAGTTTCAGAAGTATGGTGCAGATGTTGCTACTGGTCTTGTCTGCGTTGCAGAACTCGGGTTTGCCGCTTATGCGATTCATCTGATTAAGGAGCCTATTAAACAGGCTTGGAGGAGGCATAAGCTTAACAAGGCAATAAAGAGTCTGGAGAAATGCAATAAAGATCTGCTCATCGCAGAAAATTGTGGACTTAAGAAGGAGAATGAAGAACTACTTCGTAAGAACCAGGAATTGGTTGATCAGATTCCAAAAGCTGAGGAGGCCTAACAAGGCCCCTCCTTTTTCTCGCAAATAAAACAAGTTCCTTAATGAAGAGCTCAGATATTTTTGAAAGGAGGACAAAAATAAATGAGCTACCGAAATGAGGGGATGGAAATGATTACTAGTTATTGTCGACTAACTAGCAATTAAAGTACATCCCCTGCCGTTTTTGGCCATGACTGATATTCAAAGGAGGAAAGTCTATGAATATTAACGAGTATCTTTCCGCAACCATTAAAGGTTCTGTCAGAAATTTGTTCGATACAAAAATAAAATCTTATCCGATTATTAGGCCAAGGCTTGTATGCAAAGATGGATTTCAAATGAGTGTTCAAGCTAGTGAAGGTCATTACTGCGAACCTCGTGAGAATTTTCTCAATCATTATGACTCTGTCGAGATTGGATATCCTTCCGAGGAAGAGCTTCTTCTTCTCGATTATGCAGAGGATCCAGATGAGTTAACCGATACTGTGTACGGGTATGTTCCTACCGAATTAGTCGACAAAGTCCTCGAGAAACATGGGGGTATAGATTCAGATATTATGGGTAAAGTAATCTATGATTTTTTGAACAGGAGGGACAACTAAATGAAAACCAAACTTTGGAGAATCATGCATTTGTCAACCGCGCAAGATTGGGATGATCAAGGTTCTTGGGATGTTATGAATGCTGAAGAATGTGCTATTGTGGAATGCACCGAAGAACAAGTAAAAGAAATGTGTGCCAAAGCAATACCAATCAGAAATGAAGATGGCTATATTACTAACAAATTCGTCTATTTCGAAGTAAAACGATCGAATACTTTCGACCCTATTAAATGGTCTATTTCACATAATAAGGCAGAAGCTTTAGAAGAAGTCTTTAAACAACTTTCAAATGGAACAATAAATAGCTATAAAAGCGATGATGGCTATTACGAATTATATTCCGATCCAAATTGGAATTATAAAGAGGAGTTAGACGGTAGGCATGTGGCAGGAGTAGATGTAATTACGAGCTTTGATTATATTCGAGGAGTGGAGGAATAAGAAATGGAATTTAAAATGTCCGAAGCCACAAAAGCCGCTGTTGAGTACTTTCTCAACCATGTTGAATATGGCAATACAACTTCTCTTCTTATTAAAACCTATAAGGATCAGAGCGCTTATTATCGTATGGTGGGCAACAAAGAGGAGGCAGAAAAGTGTCTGATACAAGCCGCTTATTACGAAGAAGAGCACAAGAAGGCCGTTAAAGATATTCATGAATTCTTGAAGAATTCGCTGGTTGTTGGCAAATCTTTAACCGAGCATCTGGAGAGTTATATGACCGAATACACTAAGGAAGAAACGAAAGATATTCTTAAGGAGGAAACCAAAAATGGCTAAGAAAAAGTCTGCTAAGAAGTCCTTCGCCGAGCTTGAGATGGAATCTTATGCTGCTGATACGCCTGATATTCACGTTGATCGTGATAAAGAAATCTGCAAAATTATCGATAAGCATATGAAGGAAGTTGTGTCGGCCAAGAATAAGTACCTCAAAGACGATAATGTCGATCAATACGAAAGGTATGCCGAAGTTGAAGCATCCTTTTATATTTTGATCGAGGATCTAAAGAGGGAGGGACTTTATGTTGACTAAGATTGGGAGATGCCCAAGATGCGGACGAGAAGCTCCCAATAATACAGTAATTAGAGCGACGATCGCAGACTTATATTTTGTGGATTGCACGCACTGTCACTATACCACTCCGGTCTTCTACGATATTACGAACGCAATACGATTCTGGAATGATGGGAGCTATCGAAAACATTATGAGGATGAAAGAGAAGAAACCGAGAAAACACTTCGGGGAACCGATCCAAGAACCCGTTGTTATAAAAAAGAAGGGGAGAAAACCTAAAGATAGTTTCGCAGAAGGATATGAGCGAATTCAAAGCCCCAAAGATATTCATCCTTTAGGGGCACAGTATCTTGTTGAAGCAATTGTCCAAAAAGCCGCAGACGATTGGCGAATCTCAACCGGTGCTCTAAAGATAAGGACAAGCCCAATAGGAAATAAGCATGATATTCTTACAAAACGTAAGAAAGATTGCGAAGAGTTTTTCTTATCTGGATATTTTCAGGTTCTCACTGGTCTTGATGGAGAAGCTATTGTGTCTGGCCTTAAAAAGGAAGTGAGAGATTCATATGGTCACTGATATTTCTCAAAAGGGATGTGAAGAAAATGCCATATCGTGATAGCTGTGGGCATTATGCCGAAAAGTATCATCTAGAAGGATACGTACGTCTTAAAAAAGAAGAAATTGATGTGGATGGAGTGAATCGCTTAGTTCAAGCGATAGTCCATAAAGCCGCATTCGATTACAAACATAGCAAAGATTTTTGGAAAGACGATGCTAAATGTTTTTTTAAATCGGATTGGTTTACTGCATTAACTGGTCTGGATGGGGATTATATGCTTAGACAACTAGATAAATATGAACTTGCTAATTTTGAGGAGGTTGTTAAGAATGCCGGAGATTAAAATCATATTTCATGATTTGACAAAAAATCCAAACGATCTTCCTAAAGATGGACGAAGCCATTGGATTATTCTATATCATAAAAAGAGTAAAACGCCATCTGTATTTTATGGCCCTATGGCTTATAATTCAGATCTTAAGTGTTGGGATTATTCTTTCTTCAAAGATCAAACGCTAATACATATTTACACTAAGTCTCATAAGAAACGAA
>JAEIGA010001389.1_pt1 | contig 37701 bp, 42 predicted proteins | sample 9270691 | NCBI WGS metagenome assembly JAEIGA01 (sample SAMN17057246, study PRJNA624740) | gut metagenome | biome: biome; isolation source: fecal sample | host: Bos grunniens | place: China: Xizang | collected 2019
CACGATTGTATGATTGATTTAAATTCTTCAAAAAAAAGTTTTAAAAAATGTTAAATACGATAAGTAACACGTAATATATTAATGAATGTAAGAGTTCAATGAAGTAGTAAAGATGTGAGCAGGAATGCTCAAAAAATTTTATTAACAATTCCTCAAAATGAGGATAAGGAGGACAAGATGGTAGATATAAAAAAAGTTGAACAATTAAGATTACAACATGGATACAATCAAGAACAATTAGCAATAATGATGGGTTATCAAGGAAGTTCATCATACAACAGCAAAGCTAAAGGTAAAAGACAATTCACAGTAGAAGATGTAGTAAAGCTTTGCAAAATATACAACGTAGAATTAAACGAATTAATAGTAATGTAATAACAAAAATAATAATTTTTTAGGTGTCAGGCTGACGTGTCTGAAAAATGAAAGGCAAAGAAAATGAAAGATTTTATAAATGAAATAAACGTAAACGATATATTATTTGGAGATTTTGCAGCATTATATGAAGTGACTAAAAAAGCTAGAGAAGAAAAACTTGCTAAAGAATTAGAAGAAGATAGAAAAATAACTGAACAATTATTAGCTGAATTAGCTGAAATAGAAGCATTACAAGCAGCTAAAGAAGTTGAAGAAGAAGTAATAAGTAATGAAGTTGAAGAAGATATAGTAGTTGATTTTATAGATGATTTAAACGATTTTGTTAAAGAAGAAACTAAAAAACAAAGAGCAAAGAAAAATGTTAAATTTGAAATACCTTCATACTTCATAAAAGCAAAAGATGAACCAGTTATTAAAAACGTAGATATGGATCTTGATAGTGACGGACAATCATTAAAGAAATGGATACTAAAAAAAGTGAAGAAGGAGCAAGTACTCATAAAAAATGAATATATGGATCATGCAATAAAGATAGGTATTTCAAAAACAAAAGCCGAAAAACTACTCAAAAAAATAACTGAAAACTTAGGATTGACTAAATGTTGGGTAACGAATTTTTCAGCAAGGCAATATCCAGCTTTAAAAAGAACATATAGTAATGCTGTATACTACGTAATAAATTAATAAAGGTATGGGGAGCGGCGACTCTCTAAATAAAGAAAGGTGATTAAACTATGGAAAATATAACTAAAGATTTTGAAGAATATATGGCTGAAGCACAAGCTAATTTAATTAAAAGTGCTGAAGAAAAAGGCAAACATAAGATAGTTGAAATAAATGAAACTACTGGAGAACAAACAATACATTGGGTAGAAGCTGGAACAAAAGGCTCTTATAAATCAGACAAACAAAGAAAAAGAAGCAAAGAACACTATGAAAAAATAGAAGGAATCAAAGAGTTTACAGATGAACAAGGTTCATTTGTGAATTTAATATTCAAATATGGATCAGTGATATTTAAAGAACTTGAAGATAGAGCCAATGGTAATAAAAATAATATCCATATTATAAGATTCATAGTATTAGCTGTTAAAACAAATTATGAAGGTGAATTGATGAATAATAGAAGAAGAATCAAAAAAGCAGATTTAAGTAAAATATGGGATACAACAAGCAAAAATAGCATCAACGATACTTACAGCATATTAAAAGATTGTGGTTATATATACGAAACCGAGGAGGGTTATCTTATGATGAATAAAGATTTAATAGTAAAAGGTGCTATGGAAAGCATGAAAGACTTACAAAAAGAAGATGGTTCATATACATTTACAAGATTATTCGTAGATAATATAGAAGCTATGTATAAAGGTACTGAATCAAAACAAAGAAAACAATTAGCAAACTTATTCAAAGTGTTACCATATGTAAACTTCAAATATAATGTATTTTGTGCTAATCCTACTGAAACAGATGAAACTAAATTAGAATTATTAACTTGGACAGACATGGCTAGAATTTGTGGATATGAAGAAAAGAAACATATAGCTAAATTCAAAAAAGACTTAAAAAATTTAGTTATATTTGACCATAGTGTTATTGGACAATTTGAAACTAGAGCAGGAAATAAAGTTATAGTTGTGAATCCAAAAGTTTACTATAGTGGAAACGATATTGAAGATGTTAAAGGTATAATTGCATTATTCAGAATGGCAGATGGTAGAAAATAATAGTTGGCGCTCCTTATGGGGCGCTATTTTTTTGTGTAAAATAGGAGACAAAACTTTGTCCTTTTAATATAAAACCCTCATTTTTGATACCATTTTAACTTCAAAACCCTCATTTTTGATACCAAAGGCAATTGGCTCCTAACTTAGTAATTGCAATGGCTAAGACCTATTTTTTTGCAAATCGTTGCCTTATGTATATAGAGACTATTAAGACCTATGAAAGAGCGTAGCAATTTCGTAGGGCTAAAAGCCGAGCGGCGTTTGAGCGTCCCTTCGCTTTAGTGAAGGGGAAGAATTGCTTTTACAATAATTAACCGAATCAATAATCTATTGAGTTCAAAACATAACTATCATAACCTATGCTTCGCAGAACCATGAAGTACATCTTATGGTTGCAGGCTCGCTCACATTGACAGCGAATTTAGCATATCAATGTGAGCTCGCATTGTACAGATTAAGAACCAGGAATCATAAGAGGTATTGTGGTTAATTAGTATAGGGTTATTAATATTAGAATAAAAGTATTGTTAGAATAATCATAATACTATTGATAAGCGTTTAAAGCACTGTTTAAGTATGATATTAACATGTATAGCAGATAACAATAGTAACTACAGTTAATTGTTTGTTATTCATTGTAGAGCATTAAAAGCATCATACAGACGATATTATTAACTGCACTTATCTAATAAATCAATCAATAGTAATAATTGTGCTGCTGATTATTATTAGATGGTTCCAGTATTGTAAATAATCATCCAGGGCTATTAATGCTAGAACAATAGTATTGTATTAGCTGACAATAGTATTATGAATCATTAAAGTATTATCTGATCATTATGTACAGAACTTTTTTTACCAGATCAAAAGATTTAGCTGATTAACTACAATAATAGAATCGGACGATATTATTATTATCCGTACAGAAAGTTGAACAATACAGATGCGGCCATAGTTGATAGCTTTTAGAGGTTGGGAGAGATGGCCTTTAATACAATACCATTATTAGCTCATTTAAGCTATGTATAGGACATTTATCATACTATAACGATAAACACTCAGCCGATACTTTAAATAAGCGTAGAAGGTGTTTAAAGCATCATACAGGGCTTTTATTATGGATCAGACTTAAACCATTACATAGCGAAGGCGACAATCGATAATAGCTGAGGAAGATTGGCGCCTGAGCTTCTAGTCTTGTACATAGGCGCCATAGTTGTTTAGATGGTTCGTATTAATAGAGGTGGCTTTTAAAAACATAACACATCCTGGTTCAAGGCAAAAAAAAAGCTACTCACTAGGAGCAGCAAACAATAAATTTTTTAGGTGTACTAATACTACTTCATACAGCGATTATACCTAAACATATCAAAGCTATTAGCATCATAATTAAACACGCAATCATTCCATCGAATTCTTTCTTCATATCGATTCCTCCTTAATGATTTTAACTGTAATTACTACTTCATTATTTCATTACCTGGTTCGGTATATAATAAGATTATGAAGCAGTAAGTTTTGTATAAAACATATTAAGGAGTGATGTACATGGAAGAAGCAATAATAGATATATTAGCTAAACGTTTAGAAGAAGCAGAGTTACAATTATCAGACGAGGCATATAAATACCTAGCATCTTTTGAAGGTATTGAAAATATCTTCGTGTATCAAAGAGCATTGGTTGAGTATTCTAAACTTCTTAAAGATCGATTCTGGTGCGATCCAGAAGATGAACAAGATGCAGAAACAATAGATAATATGCTGCAGCTTATTAATACACTTGTTAATGCTATGATAGAGCAAAGATTAAACGATGATAATATTATCGTTATAGATATAGATGATTAAGAGCCTTTTACTGGCTCTATTTTTTATTTAAGAGTCATATGAAGGAGTATTAGAGAGGTGATAAATATGACATATGATCAATTTATTAGAAAGATTCAACATGGACATGAATTTGAAATCAAAACAAAAAACTATAAAATTGCTATATTCAATATAGGACAAAATGATGAAGAACTTTTCCCAGAAGAAACCTTGTTTATTTATCAAACAAAATTTTTAAACAAACGTATTAAAGATGTTTATGTTAAGAAACAAGATTTAGAAAGTTTTATAATTTGCAATAATATGACTATTAAAGAATTATGGGATAATAATTTATTGGTTATAAGTAAATGCTTTTCATAAGAGTCATTCCTACTAAGGATTGGCTCTTTTTTTATATCCAAAAAAAATTTTTAGAATTGTTACATAATAGAGTTATTCCTCCTGCTAATACATTAATAGAAGAACAAATCACAGGAGGAATAATAACAATGATAAATAAAGCTATGAAAAAACACACAAACACTAAAAGATATACAAGAGCGGCTCTGATAAGCTGGAAGCATTCAATTAAGAAAGCTCAAAAACAATGTTATGTTACTGGTTCAACTGAATCATTAGAAATACATCATCTGAACAAACCATTCAGTGAGATGTTTAAAGAAGCACATAAAATATTAGGTATTCAATATCATGAAGAAGTTAAAGATTATGCTGAATCTGATTTAGATGCATTAACTGATTTAGTGGTTGATATGCATAAGGATGTAACAGCATTGGTTTTACAAAAAGATATACATAAAGCATTACATGATACATATGGTTTGAATTTTACAATGGACCAAGTTAATGAGTTTAAGAAAAACTATCATAAACGAAAAACAGCTATTAACAAATAACATATAGTAAGAGTATCAAGTGAATCTTCAGAGCTTAATGGCCTGGTAAACCATAAGCTCAACTTTTACACAGAGGTGGTACTCGGTAAAAGATTATAGATAACTTGATTCGTTGAATTTTATTTATACTCAAAACACTTTCTACTAATTATCTATTATGATTTTAGATCATGAGCCAGCTATTAATTTAGCTGGTTATTTTTTTGCCTATAACGATTCGTTATATCTTCCTGAACAAAACGTGCAGTCCAGTAATTGCAATAGGTTGAGAGGTGAGGTCCAAATGGACCCGAGTGATTTTTAGCTGAGCACCAAATGGTGCCGAGTGATTTTTTAACTGACGTACAAATGTATCCGAGTGATTTTTAGGTGAGGTCCAAATGGACCCGGCTAATTTTTTTTATTTTTTTAAATTATTTCACAATAAGGTTTTCTAATAGGTAATAAATTAATGAAGGCAAAAAAAGATGTCTTGGTTGAAGTAGTAATAGTAGAAGAAGCTAGAATGATAGAACTAAAAATGAAAAGGCGGCCAGATAACTATGATAACAAAATTATTAGTAGATGGATTTATGAATCTTATGAGAACTGGAAAGTATTCAGATGATGAATTAAAACAAATTCTAACTATGTTGCTATCAGATGAAGCTGATCTTATAAAACTAATGAAAATTATGCTAAGAAACTTTTAATGCTGCATATATTAAGAAATGAATCTATCAATTAATTAATAGAAAGGATGATACAAATATGAACAACTTAATTAATGTAACAAACCAAAATGGAGAATTATTAGTAAGTGCTAGAGATTTACATGAAGCACTAGAAATAAATGAAAGATTCAGTAGATGGTTTGATAGAATGGTGAGCTATGGATTTGATGAAAATGTGGACTATATGGTGTGTACAAAAATGTACGCAGCAAATCAGCATGGTGGAGGAAAAGAACTTGATGACTTTGCATTAAAATTAGACATGGCAAAAGAGATATGTAGGAGTTAATGGATCTTGGGGTAAGAAGTTTGTAACATCAAATCTTATTAGAAAGGGTGATACAAGTATGAACAACTTAATTAATGTAATGAATCAAAATGGGGAATTATTAGTAAGTGCTAGAGAATTGCATAAAGGTCTAAATATAAGTGAAAGATTTAGTAGTTGGTTTAATCGAATGTTGCAATATGGATTTGATGAAAATATAGATTATGTAGGGTGTAAAGTTTTTAACACCCTTGCAAATCAAGAGCTCCAAGACTATGCACTTAAAATAGATATGGCAAAAGAGATATGTATGGTTCAACGAAGTGAAGAAGGTAAACAATTTAGAAGATATTTTATTGAATGTGAAAAACGATTAATGGCTCATGCATTACCAGTACCAGAAGGCCCATCACTTATAGGTGTAGATCCTTGCAGCAATTACCTTATTAGAAAGAATATAAATCAATTAGATGTATCAGATATACCTAGATATGTAAATCAAATATTAGAACAAAGTAAAGAGTATAAACCAGTAGATAGATTAAATACTTATCAATTAACAAGATCGGCGCTAGAAAACTTATTACCTACTTTAATTGAATCCTATGACATAGCATTGGTTAGAGCATCATTAGATAAGCTTAATAAGTTAATAGAGAACCAAAAGATGTATATAAACAGAAGTAAGTTAGGACAAGCAACTAAGAAGCAACACAAATTAGAAGAAACAATCAGACAATATCAACTTGATTCATATGATGAATATTACTATGTTATGAAACATGGTTTTACAGTGAATTGTTCATATTGTGGTAGTCAGTATGATGATAAGATACATTGTACTGCATCTTATAAGAAATGGAAAAATGAAATAGCTACAGAGCTTGAAAACCTACCAACACTTGAAGAAATGGGCGTGGATCCTTCTAAACCAATGAAACTAGATATCTATTACTATTTAAAAGATGAAACATTTGATGCTCATAACTGCTTAAAATCATTCTTAGATGCGCTAGAAGCACACTATAAAAAAGAGTATCCACAATTCAATGACAATATGTTTGCAGATACTAGAACAAGAAAATACTTCAGTTATGCTGGTTCATATGATAATGGCTTCATAGCATTCGGTATTAAAAACCTAACACAAGATGAAATAGATGAATTAACATTCAACGAATAAATCCTCAAAACTTCCACAAATGATAAATCCTCAACTAACCCACAAAAGAAAAAAATTTCAAAAAAATTTCATAATTGATTGTTAATAGAACAAATGTTCGTGCTAATAATATTATATAGAAATAACAAATAATTTCCAAAGGAGAATGATAACATGATAAATACTAAAAAACAAATAATAAATGATATAGTAAATGCGCTAATTAAAATATACTGCTTCGATTATACTAATGCTCAAGATAAAAAGCTAGTAGACTATAATTATAAAAACTCTCAAACTATCAATGCTGTAATTAAAAAATGTACAGGGCTTTGTTTGAGAGATTGGGATTATAGTATTCTTCGTGATCAAACTTATGCAAGTGTTTATGAATCAATAAGCAAACTAGCTGAAAATTATACAGAAGATGAACTAAAATTAATCTATGGTGATATAGATACTAAGAAACAAACTATAACTAATCAATTCTTAACTGGTGTTTATAAAACATCTATATATGATGTTAAATCTAAATTATCAGGCCATAGACGAGATGGTAAACATGGAATGATTCCAGCTTATACATTCTGTGAATATAATGAACAAAACCTAGATGACATAATAGAAATATCAGACGAAGAACAACAATTAGATATTTTATTTTTCATCAGTTGGTTCAATCAAAACAAAAAGAATTTCTTAACTAAAAAACAATTAGAATTCCTTGAAGATGAAAATGTATCTAAAACAAATAAATTTACTTATAAAAAACGTATCTTCGAAAATGCTATGAAGGCCTATCAACAAGAGTTTGATAATTGTGAAAACGATAGAATTAATCAACTTGAGTCACAAATAAAAATAATAGAAAAAATATTAGAAGCACCAAGTTTTGAAGTAGAATATATGAAACATAGAGATAGACAATTCATAATAGATGCTATAACTGAAACTGACTTAGAAGCATTAAGAGCATTTAACTTAGGCTATCGTCACTATCAAAAAGTTATCAAACCTATGAGAGTATCATTGTTCAAAAAATTAAGCGAGCTAAATACGTTATTGGATACCCTAAAATAGGGTATCTTTTTTGTCAAGTAAAAAAAGTAATTAATGAATGAAGGAGTATTGTTGTAGATAGTTAGCCTGGTAAACTAGCGGTCTATATATGTATCATTCCTCCTATTAATTAAAACCGTTCACATAATTTTGTGGCGGTTATTTTTTTATGTGTAGGGATACATCAATCATATAAACGAGTAAATAACACTGATTAAAAAACATTAAAGAGTAAAACGAGGTGATTAAAACGTGGCTTGGAGTAAAGGCAAGAGCGCAGTATTATCTGAATCAGATAAAGCGTTTGTAGATTTATTGTTATCAGGGGTAAGTAGATTAGATGCACTTAAACAAATATATCCTCATAGATACGAAGGTCGTACAAGTAAGCAAAGAAGTAAGTCCATATCAGATATACTAAGCAAGGAAAAAGTTAAAGAATACAAAGCAGAAATGGAAGCAAAGGCCGAGGAAGCCTTAGATAAGGCAATAGAAGAAAGGGCTACTAGTATTGTTTCTGGATTGATGGAAGAAGAAGAATTGATGATGCATTACTCAATGATAGCAAGAGATGAAGATGAATCAACAGGTAATAGATTAAAAGCGCTAGATAGCCTTGCTAAGTATAGATTTGGCCTAGATAAACGTCAGGTAGATCTACAAGCAGAGTTGAATCAACAAGTTATATTCCTTGATGATTTTGATGATATAGATAATGAAGGATGTGAGTAATATGTGCATATGCAATCTAGGTAAAGATGAAGAATTACGCTTAAAAGAGGGTGATTACAATACTTTATACATAGCTAGAGAGTACTGGACTTATTACATAAAAGCAGAAGCTGATGGATGTGTTTGGTTCCCAATAATATACTGTCCTATTTGCGGCAGATACCTAAGAGAGCAAGAATAATTATGAGCAATCCAATTAGTTTAAAACAATTAGTAGGCGGCGGCTATGATGCTTTCTGGCGTAGTAAAAAGCGTTATGTAGTATGTAAAGGTGGAAGGGCCAGTAAGAAATCTAAAACATCAGCATTATGGATCATATCCAATCTAATGAAATATCCATTATCAAATGCTTTAGTAATAAGAGCATATTATAACACACTTGAAAATAGTTGTTATGCAGACTTGCAATGGGCTACAAGGCAATTAGGAGTCAATCATCTATGGAAATTCACTAAACAGCCTCTAGCAGCTTTTTATATACCTACAGGTCAAAAGATAATATTTGCTGGTACTGATAAACCTGATTCAATTACATCAATAGCAGTACCTAAAGGCTACATAAATTTCGCTTGGTGGGAAGAAGCCTTTCAAATTAAAGACGAATTAATATTCGATAAGATAGATCAATCACTTAGGGGTAAAATGCCTGAAGGTTATTTTATAAGACATAACATCACATTCAATCCCTGGTCGTCTCAGTCTTGGCTCAAAAAACGATTCTTTGATAATCCTGATTCAAATACATTATCAATGACTACTAATTACATGGTTAATGAATTCTTATCTGATTCGGATATAGAACTATTAGAAAATATTAAACATAGAGATAGAAGGCTTTACAATGTTGCTGCATTAGGTGAATGGGGCCAATTAGGTGATCTAATCTATAATAACTTTGAAATGAAGCAGTTTGACATAACTGAAGATAGATTCAAAAACTATTTACACGTCGTTGGTTTAGACTGGGGTTACTCAATAGATCCTACTGCAATAATAGATGTATACATTAATGAACAAGATAAAGAAATATACATTGATAGAGAACTGTATAAAAAAGGTATGCTAAATACTGATATATACAATGCATTACAAAGTTTGGGCCTAAATAAAACCGTAATAATAGCAGATTGCGCTGAACCTAAATCCATTGAAGAATTAAGACGTTTAGGATGCTCCAGGATTAGAGCTTGTAGCAAAGGTAAAGATAGTATCTTACAAGGTATACAAAAGATACAGCAATATAAAGTTTACATTAATACTAACTGTACTGAAACATATAAAGAGTTCAATATGTATGGCTGGCAAAAAGATAAAAACGAAATAACAATCCAAAAGCCTATGGATGAATTCAATCACATCATGGATGCTCTTAGATATGCCATACAGATAGTAGAGAAAGATAGAACTAAAATGGTTAACAAAAAATTATTTAAAGGTTTATAAAGAGGTGATTTGATAATGTCTAAATACTTTATTGATCCATCAATAGAATTTACGCCACAACAACTTTACGATTATGTGGATGATTTTAAATCTGGCTCAGAATATCAACGCTTAATCAATCTAGAAAAATATTATAAAGCTAATAACACAACTATTATGAATCGTAAGAAAAGTCTTAACGATGATATAAACAATAAACTTGTTTCTGGTTATCCTAGATATGTTACAACTATGGCTACTGGTTATTTCATAGGTGGCGCTGAATCAGTTGATTATATATTCCCAGTTAAAAATGAATTAATTGAATCAAACTTTAGATACAACGATGAAAGATTTGTAACAACTAATCTAGCTAAGAATGCATCTATATACGGTTATGCAGTAGAACAATACTTCATAGATAAAGAAGGAGTATTTAGATTCAAAGAAATTGATCCTAAAAACGTGATCCTATTGTTTGAAGATAATATTGATGAAGATTTATTAGCAGTAGTTAAGTTCAGAGAATACACTTACACAAAGGCTGATAAGAATGAAGCTATTAAAACTGTACTAGAGTTTTATAATGCAGAAAAGTATTGCGAGTATACATTCATGGATGGCACTTATATTCCTGCATCAACTATAGAAGAACCAAACGTGTTTATGGATGTACCATTCACGTATTACGAAAACCCTGATAGATTAGGAGATTTCGAGAATATCATATCATTAATAGATGCTTATGATAAAGCACTATCCGATAATAGCAATCTATTTGAGTATTATAACGATTGTTATATCGTATTTAAAGGGTGTGAATTGGATACAGAAGATGTAAAACTGAAGGATATGAAGGGCTTAAATGTACCAGCAGATGCAGATGTATTCTATTTACAAAAGCCACAAGTATCAGGCGATCTAATGAACTTCCTAGAAACTCTAAGAAAAGATATTCATAAGTTCTCACTGGTTCCTGATTTAACTGATAAAGACTTTTTAAATGCGGCATCAGGTACTGCTATGAGGTTAAAGCTGCAAGGTTTAGAGTTCTTAACTGGTATTAAAGAATCAAACTTTAGAAAAGGTTTAACAAGACGTCTAGAATTATTAGGAAACTATTTATCACTATCAAATAATGCATTTGAATTTGATAAGGCGCTAATAGTCTTTAAACGTAACACTGTAGAATCATTATCTGAAATCTTAGATAGCGCAATAAGATTAAAAGGTATTATATCAGATGAATCAGTATTAGACCTTATTCCATGTGTAGATACAGAAGAAGAACTAAAAAGATTAAAAAAACAAAAAGAAAAAAATATGATGGAATTTAATATGCAAAACAATGTGAATGACTTTTTTAGTAAGGATGATCATAACGCCAACAAAAAAGAATTAAACGATGAAGAAGTAGAAATAGAAGAAGATGACGAATAGAGAATATTGGCTTAATAGACTGGTAGATGAACAAGATAGCATCTATAGACGAACTGTTGAGGATATTCTTGGTTCAGTATCAGATATGTATCTTGAAGTTCAACAAGAAGTACTTAGAGAGTTAGTGATATTAAGAGCTAGGAATTTAGCTACTGGCAATACTGCAAGAAGTAGGGAGCTATTACTAGAAGAAACATTGGCGCAAATAGAAAAATCTATAATGGTACTTGCTGAAAATACTGATTCATTATTAATGAATGGACTTCAGGATACATATATGCAAACTTACATGACTGTTACTGATTCCTTGAGAGAAGTTGGCGTATCAGTGACAGATATTATTCCAGCCAATATTGAAGATATAATCAAGTCAAATTGGTCAGGAGCTACGTTTTCAGAGCGTATTTGGCACAATAGAGATACTTTAATGTTTAGAGCTAAAGAAACATTATCTAAGGGCCTTATAAGAGGTGAATCATATCACAGCATGGCTAGTGAAGTTAGTAGGACTATGAGTAGTTCATATAGCAATGCTAGAAGATTAGTAGAAACTGAAGTACAAGTGGCGCAAATAAAAGCCAATGTAGATAACTATAAAAACAATGATATAGATAAAGTTGAAATATCAGCAATCTTGGATCAAAAGACATGCTCACACTGTAATGAGCATGATGGTGAGATAGTAAATCTAGATACTGCGGTAGTAGGTGGGGAATTACCTCCATATCATCCAATGTGTAGATGTACAACAATTCCAGTTATAGATATAGACGATAATTAATTATCAATATAAATATTGGTTTACCAGTATCCAATCAAAAACTGGGCTTAGTGTAATCCTAGCACTTAAAGTAGGAGGGTAAAATGGGTAATGAAGAAATGAATGATAAAGTAAATCCTGATATTGAAGTTAATGAGTCAGGTGCATCAGATCCAGTTGATGAAAAGAAATCTGGAGAAAAGTTATTTACTCAAGAAGATGTAGACAAAATGATAACTAAAAGATTAGCTAAGGAAAAAGCTAAACAAGAAAAAGCTCTGAAAGAAGCAGAGAGACTATCTAAAATGTCTGAGGAAGATAGAGTTAAAGCAGAGTTAGAAGCTGATAGATTAGCGTTTGAAGAAGAAAGGGCCGCATACCTTAAAGAAAAGATGCTTACAGCATGTGAAAAAGAATTAATGAAGGAATCTCTACCAGTAGAGTTTGCGGGGTTATTAGTAACTGACGATGCAGATACCACATCAACTAACATCAAAGCATTTAAAGACAAATGGAATAAAGCACTTGAATCAGCAGTAAATGAAAAACTAAAAGCGGCTGCTAGAGTGCCTAAAAAAGAAACAAATGAATCAGCAGGTAGTATTACCTGGGAGGATGTATTAGAAAATCCTAAATTACTTAGAAAGTATAATGAACAACAAAACAAAAAATAAAGCTGCAGAGCATAGTACTGAAAGGAGACGAAGGTAATGTCAATAGCAAGTTTTAAAAAAGAACTGTGGGAACAAGCAATTATAGAAGAATACACTAATGTGTCAATAGCAGATATGATAACAGCACAACCATCAGATATGAATGGAACATGCGCTATATTCAACAGAAGTAATATCACAAATGGTTTACAAGATTATGATGGATCAGATATCGATTTTGAAGAAATCAATACTGTAGAAACTAAATTATTCTTTGATACAGCTAAATATTTTGCTTATCAAATGAAAGATTTAGATAGAGTACAAGCAGTAAATGGTGGAGCATTAATGTTAAAAACATCTAGAGAAATGGCTCAAGCAATCAAAGACTGCATAGATAAAGCTGTATTTGATGAAGCTGTAGCAGGAGCAGCACATAAATTAAATGATGAAGCAATGAGTGTAGAAGATGTATATAACAACATAGTTGCTTTAGGAACTGAATTAGATGGAGCTAATGTACCAGCAGCAGGAAGATATGTTATAGCAAGACCAGAATATGTTAATATGTTAGCTTTAGATCCTAGAGTTATAGATAATGCACAAGTATTACCAAATGGTATAGTACAAGGTATGCAAGTAAATGGTATGCAAATAATCAAATCAAACTTAGTACCAGAAGGTAAAGTAATTGCATTAAACAGTGAAGCAGTAGGATATGGAAAACAATTAGATGAATTAGAAGCAATAAGATTAGAAAGAAACTTCTCAGATGCAGTAAAAGGTTTAGTAAACTATGGAGTTAAAACATTAAGACCAGAAGCAATAGCAGTATTAACATATACATTAGCATAGAAGGTGATGAAATATGGCCGCAGAGAATATGCTTATAATTTTACTCACTTCTTTGCTTGGTGATGGTATGGATAAAAATCGAATGGAAGTTTGCCTTAATAATGCTATCTCTGCGATAAGAGGATATATTAACAAAGCTGATGTTAATGTAGAACAACTGTATCCATATCAAGCGGCTCAATTAGCTTGTTTCTACTATAGATCATTTGATGATGCTCATTTAGATAGTAAATCTCAGGGAGGGCGCAGTATTACACTGTCAAAAGATATTCCTGAGTATATTAAGAAAACACTTCCTAGATATGCTAAACCATTCTAGGTAGGTGATAGCTATGTTCAATGATAAAGATATTGTAATTATAAAACGAAGCAATGAGCCAACAATAGATGAATATGGTAAAGCATCTTATCAGTGGGAGGAAATAGGTAAATATAAAGTCGATGTTCAACCTATCACTCAAGAAAAGTGTAAAAGAATATTTGGATCATATCCAAACGTTAAGTATCAAATTTGGCTAGAAACTAATATAGATGGATTTAATACAACTGATTATAAAGTTAAATACAAAGACAAAGAGTATGAAATACTGAATATCATAGAGTGGGATGATGACGATTGGTATTGCCTCAACTTCATAGTAGGAGTTGATTTAATTGGATGAGTTTATAAATAGATTGATAAATGCTGCTGAACAAGGCATTCAGAATGCCACAGTTAAAACAGCTTTCTTACTTGAGGGTGAGAATAAAAGACAAGCGCCTGTAGATACGAGCAGGTTAAAGAATAGCATATATACAAGTGTAGATAAGCCTAATTATTTAGCTGAAGTTAAATCAAGAACCTTCTACGCTAATTATGTTATTTATGGTACTGGTATATATAATACAAGGGGCGTAAATAGAACCAGTGGCTGGTATTATCATGTATCAGATTCTAGTTCTAAATACTATGGATGGCATTATACACATGGTCAGCAAGCAAATGACTTCCCACAACAAGCCTATGATAACCAACGAGATCAAATATCAAGAATACTAGATTCAGAAATAAACAAAGCATTATCAAATTTATAATGGAGGTGATAGCATGATTAATTATATTACTGACTTGATGAATATGATCAAGGAAGTAGCTGAAGAAACAATAGTAACTACAACTTATCCAGATACAAACATAATACCAATAGTTATTCTTTATGAATCAGATCAAATAGGGATTTACAAATGTAGCGAATATGAGCATGCATCATCTACTGTTATTATAGAGATATATGCTAAAGACATACCTAAGAGGACAGCATTAAAGAATAGTATAGATTGGGCTATGAAAACATTGCACTTTGAATTAGTGAAAAAAGAAGATATAGATAACGATCCAGTCTATGTAAGTAAATTAACTTATCAATGTGAAGTAATTCAAATGGGTGAATCAACAAAAATTTATAATAAAAAATATTAAAATAGAAAGGTGATAAAGATGGCAATATTAGTTAATAGTGAAGAAGTAAAATTTAAATATGGTGTAAGTGCTGCAGATACTGAAATAGTAGGTTTAAGAGAGATACCAGAGTTTGCTAAACCTGCTAAAGAAAAAGTAGATGTAACTTGCATGGCTGATACTGAGAAAAAATATATAGCTGGTATAGGAGATGCAATATCTGAATTAACATTCAAATTCTTATACGACAAAGAAGTATTTGCTACATTAGATAAATTAGAAGGCGTACAAAAATGTGAATTAACATTATCTGATGGATCTAAATTCACATTCGCTGGTGAATTCACAATGACTTATCATGGTGGTGGAGTTAATACTGCTGCTGATATGTCAGTAGTAATTGCTATAACTGAAGCTCCAGAGTTCTCAGCAGGTGAATAGTTAATTAATTAATAAAGCTTATAATGGAAGGTGGACATGAGTCTGCCTTCCTTTTAAATATACAAAATAAACTATGAAAAGGAAGGTAGATTAATAACATGTTTACTACAATTATAATAAATGGTCAAGAATATAAATTAAGATTAAGAACTGTAGATGTAATTCAAGTTGAAAAAAGATTAGGACATAATTTAATGGATATGTTCATGGGAATACAAGATGAAAAATTACCTCAATTACGTGAATTATTAACAATAGTACATGCTTCAATGCTTGCATACAATCATGGAATAACTGAAGCTAAACTATATGAACTATACGATCAATGGATCGAAGAAGGACATACTATGTTTGACTTAGTGCCTATCGTATTAGAATTATTACAAAATGGTGGAGTTATTCCTAAAGACGTGCAAGAAGAACCAGTTGAATAATACTGGGGGTGAGCCATGTCATGAGTTATATAGTATTCAAAGTTAATATGTTTAAAGAATATAAACTAAGATTAACTATGCAAAGCATTATAACTCTTGAAGCTACATTCAATAAGGATATTTATTCTATTATTATGGAGTTTGTATCTGGTTCAGCACAACTAGAAACCTTATTACAAGTATTAAAACAAGCTATGATGGCGTATGGATACGTTAGTTGTGATAACGATGTTTATACCATATACGATGAATACTTAGAAGAAGGTTATACTAGACAAGACTTGTATATGCTTTTAATTAAAGTCTTAGAGCATGCTGGATTTTTTGATATTGATAATACTGAAGAAAATAACACAAATAATGAAAATGCCTGTCCGATGAAGGATAATAGTCCATCGTCAATGGACAGGCATTTTTTTATTTTGAGGGATAAAGTGGTCGAGTGTGGCATGGATGAAGATAAATATTGGAATAGTACCTTTGGTGAAGTTGCAAGATACATCCAGGCTTATAATAACAAGCTAAGAACTGATATTAAAATGAGTCTAAGGGCTTCACATTTAACTGCTGATTTAGTGGCGACTAGCGTTGCTAGATTACTTGATTCAGATGTTAAACTTCCTGATATAACCGAAATGTATCCTGATTTATTTGAAGATGAAATCAAAGAGTTAGAAGCAATCAAAGAAAAAGAGCGACTTAATAAATTGAAAGAAAACTTTGCTAATCTTACTAAAGTATGTGTAGCAAAAGATAATAACAATACTAAGAAAGGAGATTAATTATGGCTAGTAAAGAAGAAGTAATCTTTAGAGTCAAAGCTGATTTGGCTGCATTTAAAAAGTCTATGGAACAACTTAAACAAATGGCTACTGATTCAGCTAAGAAGGTTGAGAAAGCTATGGAAATGGATCTATCTGACGAGGGTAGTAAAGCTGGTAAGACGTTTTCTAATGGTATTGAAAGCCAAATGAAAAACGCTACTAAAAGCGTTTCTAGTGAGCTTAAACGTATAGCTAATCAAGCATCCGAGATAGAGATTAAATTTGATTCTTCAGGCATTGACAATGTTAAGAAACAATTAGCTAGTCTAAGTGGTGAAATATCAACGACTACTAATAGAGCTGCTAGTTCCATGAGCAATAACGCAAATGCGCCTAATCCTGTAAGTACTATGGTTGATGTTGCTAATACTGCAACTACTTCTAAATTAAATTCAGCAATGAATGAAACAAGCAGAACTATGGACAGTGCTGGAAACAAAATGGAGTCTGCTGGTACTAAAGTTGAGTCTGCTGGTAACACTATAAACAATGCAGGAAGTAAAGTAGAATCTGCTGGTAATGCTATGAAAGATGTAGGTACTAAAGTAGAATCTGCTGGTAATACATTCAAACAAACTGGAGATACTCTTAAATCATCTGGTAAGAATTTCGAGGGAGCAGGTAGAATTATCAAAACTGCATCTGGCGAAATGAAACATAGTGCTGAATTAATATCATCTGCTATCAATAAATCTATAAGTAAAAACCTTAACGATGCATTTAAAACAGCATCACAAAAGGTTAAAAGTGATGAAAAGCAACTAAGTAAAGATTCAGAATCATTACAAAAACTTAGTAGAGCAATAAAACGATTAAACCAACAAAAAAAGATACTTGAATCTCAAATAAAAATTAAAGTAGATAGTAGTGAAATTGAATCAGTTAAGAAAAGACTTAAAGAAGTAGAAGCACAAAAAGCTAAACTTACAGATAAAGCACAACAAAAAGTTCTTGATATGAAGAAAACTAAGGAGCAAATAGAGTCAACTAAAAGAGCATTTAATGAATTAAGTGAAGCTGTAGATAAAGGCTTAAACTTTGATAAATTAAAAGACTCTAATGCACTTAAAGCTTTAGAAAAAAACATCCAAAAAAATGAAGAAACTCTTAAAGGTATAAATGAAAGAATTGGACAACTAAATAAAAAGATACAATCTAGTGCTTCTAATGTAGATAGTGATACATACAAAAGATCAGTAGAAGCATTAAGACAGCTTGAAATGCACAAGAAAGCTATAGAACAACAAATAGCAAAATTTCAAAACACTTATAACAAAAAAATAGAAGCTGGTGCTGAAAAAATAAACATATCAGAGCCATCAGTTAAACAAGAAACTCCAACAAAAAGTGTAAGTACTGATAATAGATCAATTGGTAAAGGTCTTAGCGATTCAATTGAAAAAGAATATGCATCTCTAAACGCTGAAAGAAAAGCGTTAAAAGATGAACTAATCAAACTAATGTCTGTAATAGATGATGAACTTAAAGCGGCTTATGCACAACAAGCAGAGTTAATGAAAACGGCTGAAGGCGCTACTAGTAAACTTAGACAAGTATATGACCATATCAAAGGAACACTTGCTAATTTAGGTAAAAATGTGGCTAGTACAACATTAAGAATACTAGGTGAAGAAACATCTAAACTAGGTACTAAACTATCTGGACTTGGAGTTAATGCATTAAAACCTGTTAATTCATTAAAATTACTTGGTTCTACTATTGGTTCAGTAACTAAATCATTTGCATCATCAGCTTGGGGCAGTGTTACTAATACATTTGAAAGAATCAAGACATCAGCACAAGGGTTATATAGTACAGTTAGAAATGCATTAGGACAAGGCTTAACTGCAACATGTAATACAGCTAATGCTGCGGTAGGTAGTCTTAGAACTACTATGTCATCATTATCAAGTGCTGTAAGACATCCAGTGCAATCTTTAGATAGTGGTGTTAAACGTATAGGTAATTCACTAACTAGCATAGGAAGAAAGATGGTTTCATTTTCTTCAGATATACCTGGTAACATGCAAAGAATATCTAATAGTATTAGAACATCACTAGGAAGCGCTGTACAAACTGCATCTGAGAAAATCAAGAACTTTGGTACATCAATAAAAAGCATGTTCACTAATATGACAACTGGCTCAAGTTCGGCTAAAAAAGCAGCAGATTCAGTTAGACAAATGGGTGATGCTGCTGGTTCAGCAACTAGTAAAGTTAAAACACTATCAGGGGCTCTTAGTGGTTTATTAGGTAAATTAGGTATGTTCTTTGGTGTTTATCAACTTGTATCATTCTTTATACAAGGTACTAAAGATGCAATGCAATATGAAGCAGCAATAATGCAACTTCAACATAGATTAGGTGGAGCATCTCAAACTTTAATTGATTTCGCTAATAATCAAGCAGTAGCATTTGGTTTATCTAAAAAGCAAGTAGCTGAATATGGAAACATATATAGTGTATTTGTTTCTGAATTTGCGACATCTGCTCAAGAAAACGCTAGAATTACTCAACAATTATTAGAATCTGCTGGTATTATTGCCTCTGCTACTGGTTATGACTTGGAATATGTGCTACAAGGTTTACGCTCAGGTATTATGGGTTCAACGCAAGCTATAGACCAATTTGGATTATCAGTTAAAGTTGGTAAATTAGAAACAACAGCTTTATTCAAAGAACTTGCTAGTAAAGAAGGAGTAAGTACTTTTAGTGAATTATCTGCTGAAGCACAAAGAATGATAATTACTCAAGAAATTCTTAATCAAACTACTGCTAACTACGGTGGTATAGTTAAAAACACTGCTTCTATGCATGCTCAATTCTCAGCACAATTAGCTAATACTAAACTGGCTCTAGGTAACATAGGTAAAGCTATATGGACAGCAATTCTTCCAGCATTAACTAAATTAATGGCTGTACTAGAAAAAGTATTTAATTTCGTAGCTAAAGTAATGTCAGCTATATTAGGTCTATTCGGTATCACTGTAAACTTTGCTGAAGGTGGAGGAATGGGCGGCGGCGGTGCTGCTGATTCTTTAGGTGGTTTATCAGATGGCTTAGGTGATGTTGGAAATGCGGCTGGTGGAGCAGGAGATGCACTTGATAATGCAGGTAAGGCTGCTAAGGGTGCTGGAGATGGTGCTAAGAAGGCTGCAGCAGATACTAAGAAAGCGGCTAGTGATATTAAACGTGCATTAGCTGGATTTGACCAAATTAATGTATTATCAATCAAAGCAGACACTGATTCAGGCTCAGGAGGTTCTGGTGGCTCTGGTGGTTCAGGTGGCGGTTCTGGAAGTCCAGGAGGCGGCTCTGGCGGCGGAGGCGGCGGAGGCGGTGGCGGAGGTGGTGCTGGTAACTTAAACGATGCACTTACTGATGTCATGTTCACTCAAGACGATACACTTGATAATCTTACTAACAAATTAAAAGACTGGTTCGATCTATTTAAAAGCGGCTTTGATAGCGTATTTGACTATTCAGTGTTCGATAGACTAAAAGAAGATTTCGATCGTATTAAAGAAGCACTTAAAGATATATTCGGTGATCCAAAAGTACAAGAAGCAGCTAAAAGAGCAACTGAAGCTTGGACTGTGGCTCTTGGTAAGTTTGTAGGAATGTGTGCTACTCTCGTCTTTGAATTAGCAGATGGTGTACTAGGTGGATTTGCTAAAGCACTAGAGGACAATAAAGATTACATCAAAGAAAAACTAATTAAATCATTCGATATACAAACCGAGATCGCAGAAGCCTTTGGTAAGTTATGCGAAGGAATTGCTGAAGTATTTAGATCATTTGGTAGTAAGGAATTCAAAGATTTAATGTCACAAATCTTTGGTATTGGAATTATAACTTATTTGAATCTAGATGAACTTGCAAACAAAATAATACGTGATTTTGTGAACTTCTTTGCTACAGCTATAGGTGATAATGCTTCTGGAATCAGAGAAGCATGGGAAAATGGCTTCGGATTCTTAGCAGATATATTTGAGACTTTAAAAATAGCTGTGAAAGACGCATTTGATGCAATAAATAGACTATATGATGAACATCTTAAACCATTTATAGATAAGGTTACTGAATCATTTAGTACATGTGTAGGTAACATAGTAGACGGATACAATACTCACTTTAAACCAGTATTAGATACTCTAGCTGAAGAATTTAGAAAGCTATATGACGAGCATATGAAACCATTCATAGATAAGGCTGAGGAGTTCTTTGGTAAGCTAATAGATGGTGTATCTAAACTATGGGAAACATATATTAAACCATTTTATGAATGGCTAACTTCAGTATTTTTCCCTGCTATTTCTCCTGCTGTAGAATTGATTGGCACAATAGTAATAACTGTAATTGGTGTCATACTTGATATTCTTGGTCGTTTACTTGATATTCTAGGTGGAATAATTGACTTCGTAGTAGGAGTATTCACAGGCGATTGGGAACTAGCTTGGCAAGGTGTATGTGATATAGTAGGCGGCGTTGTCGGTATAATAGCAGATATTTTAGCTGGTCTTTGGGAAGCTATATGTGAAATATTTGCTCCAATTGTTGAATGGTTCGGTAATCTATTCACTAATGCATGGACAGCTATTAAAAACGCTTGGAGTTCTGCTTCTAGTTGGTTCTCTGAACTTTGGGAGTCAATATGCAGTATATTTGAGCCAGTAATTGAATGGTTTGGTACTTTATTCACTGATGCATGGACAGCTATTCAAGATGCTTGGGGAACTGTTGTAGAATGGTTCACTGGTATCTGGGAAGATATTAAAGGCATATTCGAGCCTGCTAAAGAATGGTTCGGTAAAATCTTTGGCGACTCAGAAAAAGAAGCTGAAAAATCATGGAAGGATGCTCCTAAAAACTTCAAAGACAAAGACAAAGGTATCAAAGACAATTTTAAAGATAATAAATCCTGGTTCGGTAAAAACTTTGGAGATGCTTATAAAGGTGCTACAGATGCATGGAATGGTGTTAAGAAGTGGGCTGGTGATAAATGGAACAACATTAAAGATGGATTCAAAGATACTAAAAAACATTTCGGTGATACATTTAGTGGTGCTTATAAAAATGCTACAGATGCTTGGAAAGACAGTAAAAAATGGGCAACTGAAAAATGGAATGGAATAAAAGATAGTTTTAAAGATACTAAAACATCATTAAGTAAGACTTTTAGTGATGCATTTAGTGGTGTTAAAAATGCATGGAAAGATTCTAAGTCTTGGGCTACTGAAAAATGGAATGGAATCAAGGACAGCTTTAAAGATGCTAAATCATCGCTAAGTAAGACTTTTAGTGATGCATGGTCTAGTATTAAAAATGCATGGAAAGATTCTAAATCCTGGGCAACTACTGCATGGAATAACATCAAATCTCCATTCACATCAGCAAGTACTTGGTTTAAAAACGCATTCTCAGGCATTAAAAGCGCTTTAACTGAACCATTTAGTAAAGGTCTATCTGGTGTAAAAACTACGTTTAACTCAATAAAAACGACAGTAAGTTCGGCAGTAAGTAGTATTAAGAGTAAGTTTAAATTTAGTTGGTCATTACCTAAGCCAAAAATACCTAGCTTTAGTGTATCAGGTGGTAAGGCTCCATGGGGATTCATGGGACAAGGAAGTCTACCAAAAATCAGTATTAGATGGAATAAAGCTGGTGGTATCATGACTAGAGCAATGTTATTTGGTATGGCTGGTAATACATTATTAGGTGGTGGAGAAGCAGGTCCAGAGGCTATCCTGCCATTAGATAAGCTATGGAGCCAATTAAATAATCAATTCCAACAACAAAACGCTATATTAAGAAGCACAGTAAATTCTAACTCTGGTAATAGTGGTCCTGTTAATGTAACACTTCAAATAGGTGATATAGAAATGGGTAAAGCTGTTATCAATAGTTTAAAAGCGTTAGCTGATCATGGTGGAGAAATAGATTTACCATTATAGAAATAAAAGGTCGTCATTTAATGGCGGCCTTATTAACTATTCAGAAAGGAGTTTATGAATCATGGCTGATCATTTATTGACTATAGATGGAGTAGCAATGCCAGCGCCATCTAAATTTTCTATCACGCTTAATGATTTAGATAGCGATCAAACAGGAAGATCGATAGATGGAAACCTTCATAGGGATGTTATAGGTACTAACTTTAGAACTATAGACTTAGAGTGGAAAACAATGACTAGAGATGATCTTCAAAGCTTATTAAACGCAGTAAGTAAAACAACTTTTACTGTAACTTATTATGATCCAATACATGATGCTAAAGTAAGTAAAACGATGTATGCAGGAAATAGAAAAATAGATATGTATAACTATGTTATAGATAAAGGTAAACCTTTATGGGTTAATATAGGCGTATCCTTGATTCAAGTAAATAATAATAATTCTGAACCAGATAGAATATCATAGGTGGTGATAAAATGAGATCTGTCAATTATCCTGATAACTATAAACTATGGATAAACAAAGCAGTTAGAAGATTTGACTTCTATATGGAGTTCAATGGTTCAACATTAACTACTAGTGATATATCATCCATAAAAATAACATCAGACTTATTAACATCAGATACATTCACCATAGGTACATCTGTAGCAGATACACTTGAATTAGACTTAATAATGGATTCAGATACGATAATAGATAACTATAAACCTATCAAGCCTTATATATCACTTTATACTGAAATGGAAGTAGATGGGGTTGTAACTCCAGTGTGGGAGAAAGTAGGGCTAGGAGTGTTTTATGTAAATACTGATGGTATTACTAAAAAAGGTCTAAAATCAGTAAGTATTAAAGCATCATCCATGATGAGTCATACTTTATTTGGAGGAAGAACTTATGTAGCTCCAGATCCATTAACTAATAATACTATTAACGATGTTGTGCTTGATGTATGTAATAAGTTAGAAATCGAATTAAAAACAAAATTACCAAACATTCAAATCAAAGATAGAGCAAATATCAATGGTATGTCATATAGAGAACTTATTAATCATGTAGCTACTTTATACGGTGGCTATGCAAGAATAGCTAGTGATGGCGGCCTAGAGTTCTTCAAAATGACTAATGTGGGTTATATATATGGCACAGATAATTATATATCCATGTCTAAAGAAGATCAAAAATTAGTTATCAAAAAGTTTCAATGCTCGGTAACTGAAGAAGCATCCCTATCATCAGGTACTGGTTCTATATCTGAAACAGTAGAAATATCAAACACTGATATGACTCAAGAAATATTAGATGGTATTTTGAATCACTATAGCAGCCTTAGTTATAGTCCTATCACTTGTAAGATATTCGGTAATCCAGCACTTGAAGCTGGTGATATGGTTCAGATTATAGATGTTAAAGGTAATACTCATTTATTGCCATTACAAAGCGTAACTTATAACTTATCAGGTAATGGTTTAACTATGGATATTAAATCTATATATAAAGTAAATAGTATTAGCAAAGGTACTTCAGTTAGAAAAGCAGTTAGTGAACTTAATGAAGAAATAATTAAAACTAATATTTTAGTTGCTGATGAAATAGAGGCTGTTACTGCTTCTATAGACATTCTAAACGCTGGTAAAGCTAATATAGAAGAACTGATAGCTGTGAGAGGGGATATTGGACAATTAGATGTACAAATTGCTGATATTCAAACATTAGTAAATGGTAACTTAACATCTGACAATATACATTCATTGATTCTAACATCTGATAAAGTTTCAGTAGATAATGGATTCATCAAAAATGCTATGATTGATTCTTTAAATGCAGATAAAATCAATGGTGGTTCTATTGATACTAACAATGTAAACATAGTATCTGATGATGGTTCATTACAAATCATAGGCGATTTAATGCAATTTAAAGACGATAATGGCAATGTTAGAATTCAAATGGGTAGAGATACGAGCGGTGATTTCACGTTCATTCTATACGATGAAACAGGGAAAGGACAGCTTCTTAATAAAGATGGAATAACAGCTAGTGCTATTGCTGATGGATTAATAGTTAATGACATGGTTGCAGGAAATGCAAATATCAGTGGTAGTAAACTAGATATAGATAGTGTTATCAAGGTTATCAATGAAGATGGTTCTGAAACAATTAAAAGTAATAGAATTTATCTAGATGAAAAAAATCAATCATTAGAAGTTGCATTTAATAACCTAACAACAAAGACTGATTCTTTAGATGGAGATGTGGGTAATCTTGTGGAAACTGTGGGTACTCACACAACAAGTTTGAATGTGATGCAAGGTGAAATAGATACGCTTATATCAGATACAACAATAACTAAAGAAAATGGTGAAGTCGTTTCAATGAAAGATGATTATTCATCATTTAAACAAACTGTAGATGGTATTGAAAGTAAAGTTGGATCACTAGAATCAAACTATAAGAAAACATTAAAATCAACTAAAACTATGTATTATGTATCTACAAGTGCGACAGCTTTAGAAGGTGGATCCTGGTCAGAAAGTTCACCTACTTGGACCAGTGGAAAATATATATGGCAAAAAATCGTTTATATCTATACTGATAATACACAAGCTGATGGAACTGCTGTGTGCATCCAGGGTGCTAAAGGTGAACAAGGTGTTCAGGGTATTCAAGGTGTTCAGGGTGTGCAAGGGCCTAAAGGTGATACTGGTGAACAAGGTGTTCAGGGTGTGCAAGGTCCAAAAGGTAATGATGGTGTAACATATTATACATGGATCAAATATGCAGATAGTTCTACTGGATCGAATATGTCTAACGATCCTACAAATAAAACTTATATCGGTTTAGCATACAACAAAACTACAGCTACTGAATCAAATACTGCATCTGACTACACTTGGAGCTTAATAAAAGGTGATAAAGGTGATACTGGTGTTCAAGGGCCTAAAGGAGACAATGGTGTAACAACATACACTTGGATTAAATACTCAGATAGTTCTGATGGTTCTAACTTATATGATACGCCTAAATCATCTACTCAATATATAGGTATTGCTAATAATAAAACTACTGCTACTGAATCAACAAATAAATCTGACTATATTTGGAGCAAGTTTAAAGGCGATAAAGGTGATACTGGTGATGATGGAGCAGATGGACAATCAGTTACAAGTGTAACGCCACAATTCCAAGCAGGGACTTCATCAACAACAGCGCCTACTGGAACTTGGTCAGATACATGTCCAACATACACAGCAGGAAAATATTTATGGGTTAGAAACAAAGTTGTATATGCTAATCCAGCGGCGACTAAATATACTACTCCATATTATGATCCTAGTTGGGATGCTAAATCTGTAGCCGATGAAGCAAGTAAAACAGTTACAGCTAAAGTGTCAGAATTCTCACAAACACTAGATGGATTTAGTACTAGAGTATCTGCTACTGAATCTAGTCTTAAAACAACAAATAGTACAGTATCTACACTTAGTCAAAAAGCTAATAGCATTGAAGCAACAGTTAATAAAAACAATGAAGATATAGCAACATTAAAACTAGAAAGTGATAATTTTGAAGTAGCTATAGGCAAGAAAGCTGATAAATCTAGTATTATCAGTACAATCAATGCATCTTCAGAAAGCGTTAAAATAAGTGCTAGTAAAATTAATATAACTGGCTATGTAACATTTAGTGATTTATCAACTGCTGGAAAAACAACTATTAGCGGAGATAATATTACTTCTGGATACATAAGTGGTGATAGAATTAAGGGCGGTACAATAACTGCTACTAAAGAAATCAATTTTGCAGGCGGTGCTAGAATCTTTGGTAATACTGGAGAACTTGATGCAGGACTAACAATATCAGCAGCGGGATTTAATTTTAGTGGTGGATCAATTAATAATCTTGGTGGTAATTGGTATTGTGATGGTGATATAGAAGCAGATGGCTATTTAAAAACTGATAAAGGTATAACATCAGGCGGCCATATATCATGTACTGGTTTATCGTCTAGTGGTGGTATATCTGCAACAGGAGATATGAGTTGCAAAGTAATGTATCCATCATCAGTATCAGCAACAGGCACTATATCAACATCAGGTAGTATGTCAGCATCAGGGACAATTACTGCTGGTGGAACTACTGCTATTGGCTACTATTCAAGTTTATATTTAGGTACTAGAAACGAAAGCGTTAGTTGTGCTGCAGTTAAAATGGGTACTGGTGGTTATATGGCGGCTTATGCTGGTTTCCATTTTATTAATAGTTCTGGTAGTCCACATTCACTTAGGGCTGGAACAATTTATCAAAATGGTACAGTAGTAACTTCAGATGCAAGAAAGAAAATGGATATTAGATACGTGGGGAAAGATAAACAGTCAGAAGGCGAGTCTGGCTTAATGAGTCCAAATGTTAATATTACAACAAATGATATGCACGAATTTATTAGCACATTACCATTAACTAGTTATCGTTATGTTGATGAAGTTAATAATAATCGAAACTTCACACACTATGGATTCTTAACTCAAGATGTCTTATACACAAAAGTTGGTAGTGAATTAGTAGCTATGATGGATGAAATGAAACAAATAGGTGATGAAGATGATTTCATGGGTTATTCCCAGGATAAACTTATAGCCTTTTTATGTGGAGCATTACAAAAAGAAATAGAATTAAGACAAGAATTAGAAGCAAAAGTTGATAGATTACTTAATCAATTAAACAATTAAAACAACTAATCAAGCGATTTAATCACAGCCTTAATCAAATGATTTAATCAAGTGATTAACTATACTAATCGCTTGATTAGTAAGTTAATTATGAAGAAGTTATTATGAAAGAGGTGGATTATCAATGGATTTAAATATAAGCTATATATTAGATGTATATAAACAAAGATATGCAGAAATAGAATATGAATTGGTTCTACAAATAGCATTAAACAAACAATTACAAGAAAGAATCAAAGAATTAGAAGAAGAATTAGAAAACAAATAACTCGTAGAACGCGAGTATAAAAAAAGTTCAATAGTTGATTTAGTCATAAAGCGTGACTAACTAAAAATAAAAAAAGCTTATTAGTGATCCTACAAAGCCTATGTTCTCCTCGAATTGACGAGGCCGATATGCTCAAATGTGTAGGACATTTTTTTGTTTATTTTTAAGATTTATAAAGGAGTTGAAATAAATGGCTATTGTTAAAGATTTGGCTATTACAGTTAAAGGTAATACTAGTTCATTATCCGAGCCAGTTTATTTATATATCGGTGATGGTGGTATTACTTTATTAATTGAAGTATTAAGACATAACTATAAGTTTAGTGGTTTTGTAGCTGGTAAATCTAGCATCGTTGAAGAATCTGAAGCACAATGGGCTAGTGTTTGTATCTTAAAAGCTAACAATAAAACTGTTTTTAGTGATAGATGTGAAATTACTGATGGCAAAATCAGATTTGAAATCACTAAAGAGTTTATTGATGAAATAGCTGAAATGGGTACTCATATGCTTCAAATACACTTATATGATGGTCCAGATGAAGAATCAAATAGATTAACCATCCCTCCAGTATCATTAAGCATATTGAAACCAATCTGCTATCAAGATCCTAATTTACCCTGATGCGAGGATAGGCGAAGCAAAAATAAATGCAAGTAGAACTGCTTATAGTGGCTTAGTCCTATCCGTATTTAATCCAGAAGGTTATTATAATGCTACTACTTGGAAAGACCAGGATTTAATAACTGAAGCTCTTATAAACAAGATAGAGCAGGCTATATATCAAATTAGAAGTGATCAGTTAAATAAATATGATGATGTTACTATAGAGAGCAAAGGCGAAGTAAGTGAATTAACTTTCTATGCTAATGGTGTAGCAAAGAAAACTATCAGCATTTTAGCAACAACTGATATAGATCCAGGGATTAAAACTGGAACTTTAGAAATAAATTATGCATCACATTCAACAGTAAAAGATACTGATAATATCATCATACCTTATGTTTTTAATACACCAAATGTAGGTGAAGCAAAGTTATATGTATCAATTACTGTAGATGATTCTAATAGGGTTTTAGAATATGTTTTAACTGAAGTTGGCGCTGGTTCAATTAGTTTAGGTACATTAGCAGCAGGAACTAATAATATTTCTTTTTATGCTGTAGATTATGCAGGATTAACAACTAATACGGTTGATATAACTATTGTTTGTGAAGCGATTTTCCCAATAGAAGAAACTACTATTTTTACAATAGATACAACTATACTAGACCAATTAAATTATACAATGCCAAGTAGTTGCACAGGTGTAATTTGGGGTGATGGTTCTTCATCTTTAGAAGCAGGGGCGACACACACATATGAATCACATGGCACATATACAATCACTGCTAAATGGGTTTTTAATTCATATGAGTTCTACAAATGTAATCCAATAGGCAGTTCACAATTGGTTCCTATTATTGATATATCACGTTTTGCTAGTGTACCAGAAGGAACAAATGGTGATAGGACATTTTACCATTTAGCCGCAACTTCATTAGATTTAAGCACTCTTGAAGTTGAAAATTATAATTCATTAGAAAGATTTTTCTATTGTTGCAAAAACTTAACATCATTAGATTTAAGCAATTTTAATACTAGTAATGTAACTAACATGAGTTATATGTTCTATGGTTGTGAAAACTTAACATCAATAAATTTAAGCAGTTTTGATACTAGTAATGTAACTCATATGAATCAAATGTTTTATGGTTGCTACAACTTAACATCATTAGATTTAAGTAATTTCAACACTAGCAAATTAACTAATATAATTGGTATGTTTCATTATTGTAGAAAATTAACCTATGTAACTATATCATTAAAAGAAGATCGCTCGTATAATTTTTATTGTTTCTTTGGTAATTGTGTATCATTAGAAAACTTTGATTTTAATTGCAAACCTATAGCATCAAATATTAATAATATGTTCGGATACATACAAGCTACAGATGATCAACTGACTGCATGGTTAAGTAAATTAGATTTGTCACAAGTCAAATGCCTCTCTGCATTTAGAGGTAATAAATTAGTATCTGGTAGTTTTATTACTAATCTAGTGAAAGAATATAATAATACTATTACAGATTTACAATATTTATTTGAAGGAACATCTGTGAAAACATTAGATTTAAGTGATTTCGATACAAGTAATGTAACTAATATAAGTGGCATGTTCCAGGAATGCGATTTAATTGAATTAGATTTAAGTAATTTTAATACCAGTAACGTAACTAATATGAGTTATATGTTTAGTTATTGCAATAAATTAACATCAATAAATTTAAGCAGTTTTGATACTAGAAAAGTAAACGATTTGAGTTATATGTTTAATAATTGTAATGCTTTAGCAACATTAGATCTGAGTAATTTTGATGTTGTTAATGTAACCAATTTGGCGTACATGTTCAATAATTGCTATGCATTAACCAATTTAAATCCTCCTAGAAACATAAGAAGTTCATTGAGTTTTGAAAAAAGTGAAAGCTTAACATATGATTCATTAATAGCTATTATCAATAATCTAGTAGAAGTACAAGCAGCAGCAACATTAACATTATCATCAATTAATATAAATAAACTTTCAATCGAAGATATTGCAATAGCAACAGACAAGAATTGGACGGTGGTTTAATATGAAAACAAGTTACGAATGTGGAATGTTAATTTTGCATCCTAAATCACAGTATCATAAACTTCGTAAAATAGGCGAGGAAGCACTTTATGATGTAGTATATTTAGGGAAGTTTGCTAGTCCTGATGAATATGAAGATGTGTCTATGGTCGATGAATACGAAGCAAGATTTGATGAACAAGATGCATTGATTATAAAGCTAGCAACACAAATGGCAATACTGAATCTTACAAGTCAAGAAGGAGGGCGCACTTAGCGTCCTTTTTTTTAATTAGAAAGGAGCTGAAATAAGTGCTATATCGAATTCTTAAACGAGCAATTGAAAGATTTAATTATGATTCAAAAGAAGATATGGCAGAAAAACTAAGTATAATTTTTGCTAATAATCAACTAAGCACAGAGCAGTATGAAGAACTAATTGCACTATTAAATAAAAATGAAAGAGGTGATATTTAATGATTTATTTGGAAAGGACTGTGAATATTACTAATAATCTTGCTATTTTAGATGAACAAATTGTCTTATATAAAGGCGATAAAAACGTTGAAATTCAATTTACTATAAAAAACAATCCATTTAAATCTAAAACTAATGTAAATGTTTCATATGGACAACTAATAATCAATAGGGAAGCAGGGGCGATATTTTCAGAGGTTGCTGAACTTCGTGATAACAAAGTCATATTTATTGTTACTGGGGATATGATAGATGGCTTAGAAGAATGCGGCGTTTATGATTTCCAAATTAGAGTGTTTAATGAAGATCGATCATCTAGAGCTACTCTACCGCCTATTGCAGAGGGTATAAACATCAAAAAGCCTATTTGTGAAGAAGATTTAGGCGGCGTTAATACAGCTACTGTAAACGATGCTAAAACTATATATGGTGATAAGTTAGATTCATTTGATTCTGAAGGTAACTATAACAAAACTATTTGGGTTGCTGGTGATTTAATCACTGATTCAAAACTTAATAAAATTGAAGATGCTATTTATGAAATAAATGAAAACATTCCTAATGATTATGTAACTGACGAAGAATTAAATGCAGCACTAAAAGATATTGATGTTGATTTAACTGGTTACGCTACTGAACAATATGTGCAGGATGCAATCAAAGACATTGATATAAGTGGTGAAGTGCCTAATCTTGATGATTATGCTACTAAAAATTATGTAAGCATCTATGTGAGTAATGTTCTTGGCGATATTGAATCGCTGTTAGGAGAGATATAGTATGAGCATAGCAAATGAAATAAAAAGAATCAAAGATGCTAAAGCGGCTATTAAGCAAAGCATAGAAAATAAAGGTATTCCAGTAAGTGAAGATGTTAAGCTAGATAAATATGCTGAATATATTGACAACATAGAAGTAGGTAGTGGCTCTGATAGTGAGTATGCTTGGCCTGATTTCTATGAATTAAGAACAAGACAACTTAGTTCTTATAAAGGCTCAAATATGTATGCATTGTTTGCGAATGTATATGTAAAGGAAGCAGAGATTAGATATAAGGACTTAATAGAAAACATTAACACTACAGGAACAATTAATTTTAGTAATATGTTCTATTTCTTTAATAGTGACCAAAGCGATTGTATAAAGAGTCTAGATTTAACTGGATATGATGTAAGCAAAGGAACTGATTTTGTCAATATGTTTTCTTACTGTCAATTAGATACTCTTAATATAAGTGGATGGGATTTCTCAAATATGAGTAATCTTGCTAACCAAATGATATTTTATAACTGTAAGATAAAGGATATATATATGACAAACTGTAACCTTACTAAAGTTACAGATGTTTATAATTTTGCTTCAAGATCTAGTGAATTAGTTTCTATAGATATGACTGGATGTGATACTAGTAATGTAACGAGATTCAATAATATGGTCTCTACTTGTCCAAAACTTACTACTATTATTGGTGAACTTGATGCATCTAAAGCAAATGGTTTATATTCTTCTTCATCTGCTCATCCATTTGGTGGCTGTACTTCATTAGAAACAGTGTATCTAAAGAATATATATAAGAATGTTACTCTTACTAATGCTAGTAAGTGGTGCATTAATCTAGGGGATACAAAAGTAAAAAATGAATGCTTAGTATATATGATTAATGAACTTCCAGACTTAATAAATGATAAAGGCTTAACTGCTACAGATAAAATAGTATTAACATTGCCTCCTACTAATACACTTGCAGCAGAACAAGTACAGGTAGCCATAGATAAAGGCTGGCAAGTAGCTAATGTAGTTTCTACAGCATCTACATATAGCTTAAGAAGAAGAATGGTTTACAAAGCTGTAGAGTGTGAAATGGGTTGTTATATAGCTTCTGATGGATCAAGATATGAAATATTTGAAGCTATTAATGTAATGACTCCACAAGGAGAAAATGTGGGATGGGATGTATTTAGCAATATAGAAGAAGCTGCAGAATACTATGGCTTAACATATGACGAACCAGAAAAAGATAGAGACTAGGCGCAAATGCCTAGTCTATTTTAATACAATGAAAGGGTGAAAATAGATGAAGATAGATATTAAAGCAAGACTAAAAAACAAATGGTTCTGGGTGTCTTTCATATCATTAGTAGTAATGCTTTTAGAACAATTAGGAATAACACTTCCATTCGATTTAAACGCTATAAGTGGAACAATATTATCTATGGCAGTACTGCTTGGCGTAGTAGTAGATACATCATCAGCAGGTCTTTCTGACAAAACTGAGCCAAAGGAGATTAACGACAATGCACGAAGATAAAGTTGAAAGTCTCCTATTGAAGCTATTAGAAGAAATGGCAATAGTAAAAAGCAAATTAGAAACATTGGATGATTTAAAAATGGATTCAAAAAATATTAATTCTAGAGTGGATCATATTGAAGCTCAAAACGAAAGACATGAAAAATCCATACATTCTTTAGAAAATAGATGCAATACTGTAGAAAAATTTTTACGTGATAATTTACAAGATTCAAAGAAACAACAAACAAGTGTGTTTATTAGTTTGGGCATAGCTATTTTTAGCGCGGTTTTAAGTGTAGTAATTAATTTATTTTAAGGTGGTCATATGGCATTTAACAATAAATTAAATAAAGCAGATTTGCAGTTTTTAGATGATTTATATGAATTTGCAAAGAAATCTAAGCATGTAGAAGATATGATGTATTTCCATGAACAAGTAGAACTATTAATAGGTGATTTAGATTCGCCAATAGATTGGAAGCAATATCTTCGTAGAATTGAAGAATTGTATGGATATAAGAAGGAGCGATAAGTTATGAAGAATAATAGATTAGACGAAAAAACAATTGGATCAGCTAAGGTTATTGTAGATATTCTACCAGGTGGTAAAGTAATACCTAATACGAAAATCACACCAACATCTATTACTATTCATCAAACAGGGAACATTGGTGCATCGGCTAAGAATAACCACAATTACATGAAGAACTGTAACAAGAATGGTTCTAGAATTGCTTCCTGGCACTTCACTGTGGGATATGATGAAATCTATCAAGCACAAAGCACTAATTACAAAACATATCATGCAGGATGCAATAGTGGTAACAATACTAGCATAGGCGTTGAAATCTGTATGTATAACGATAAAACGAAGCAGAAACAAGCTTATGATAATGCAATAGCATTAGTTAAAATCCTAATGGCTTATCATAAATTCAGCGTATCACAAATTAAACGCCATTATGACTGGACTAAGAAACACTGTCCAGCTTGGTTAATCGAAGGCAAATTCGGCTACAATTGGACATGGTTTAAGAATCAATTAACAACAACAATTCCTAAGCCTAATATTGAATCAAGTAATTTTAGAGTTAAAATCATTTGTGATGAATTAAATATTAGAGTTGGTCCAGGAACTTCATATGCAGTTGTTGGTACTGTTAAGAAGAATAGTGTATTCACCATTGTTGAATCAAAAAATGGGTTCGGAAAACTTCTTAGCGGTTCTGGTTGGATCAGTATTAATTCTAAATATGTTAAGAAAATGTAACTGAACAAAACGAACAGACGTTGAAATTTCAACGTTTTAACGCCTCAAGATGTATATATCTTGGGGCAATTTTTTTTAAAAAAATTTAAAATATTATGTTTTAATAGAATTGATTTAATGTTATTATTACAATATAAATTAATTCCTTGAGCTGATATGCTCAAAAATTTTTTACAATTAAAGGCTCCATTTTGGGACCAGGAAGGATAAAAAATGGTAGATGTAAAAAAGATCGAAGCCAAAAGAGTTGAGTATCATTACAGTCAAAGACAAATAGCAAAGTTATTAGGTTATGAATCACATGCAGCATATCAGCGAAAAATCAAGGGTGAAAGACAGTTTACAGTTGAGGATGTTGTAAGGTTATGTGAGATATTCCATTTAGAATTAAGTGATTTAATTATATTAAACAAGTAGTACATCAAATTGGAAGGGCTTGATATTATGAGTAAACAATCGAAGATAATAAACAAATTAGAAGCAATTGATACTAATTTAAGAGCTGCTATAGAAGCTGCTAAGGAAATGGAGAAAATAGAAGTGGAAGTTCTATTAGATCCAGTTAGTTTTGACTCTAAACCACAAACAACTTCTATAGTAAGTATCGTATCTAGATTACCACAAAACAAAATAAACATAAACCTTGAAGATTTAGCAAATGCAGTTACAAACGGTCAAAGCTGGAAGGCTTCAGTATTATATGGAAAAGATGATGCTTCATTTGTTTCATCTTCATTAGTCGCATTAGATATTGATAACAAAGAATCATATACATCTATAGATGAATTCCTAGCTATGGATCATAAATATAAACCTTGCTTCGTTTATGAAACTTTTAGCAGCACTAAAGAACATGAAAAATTCAGAGTAGTCTATGCTTTTAAGGATACAGTTTATGATTTTAATACAATGGTAGCTTTATATGAAGAAGTCAAATCACAATATCCTGGTGTAGATATAGATCCATCAGTAGGTCCTGGTAAAGTATTATTCGGCGGCAAATCATTAAGATATTTTAATAACGTCGCTAATGGCCTTCCTGAGCCTACTGACGACGTTTTAAAGCCTACTAAGGTATTTACACTAGGACAAGCTCAAAACGCTGCTACAGGGGCCGCAGAAGCCGAAATAATCACTGAAGAAAAAGTATTAAACAATTTAAGTATGGTAGCTGAAAAATATGCAGATGTTGAAGAAATAGATATAAATGATTCATACGAATGGATCAATGAAAATATTAACATTACAGATGCTTTAGGAATACCTGAGAATGTTAGATTCAGATGTGTTCTTCCTAAACATGAAGATAATAATCCTAGCGCTAGAATAACAACAATAGGTAATGAACAAGTATATTTTTGTTCGTGTGAGGCTAATGGATACAGATTAATAACATTATTAAGTAAATTGCTTGATAAGTCAGAAGTGAAGATAAAAACATTAATTTTAAATGCACTTAATGTTTCTTATGGCTCAGTTTATCAAAAAGCTACTGAACGATATATAGCAGATGTCAGAAGAAATCTAACCAAAATAATGACTCAGGATTTAAAAGATCACCTACAAAGAAGAAGATTATTTCAAACTTACAAACTATTGATAGACTTTGCAGATGCTCATATACCTTACAATTCGCTTGTTGATGATGATAGAGTTGCATTTTTCATAAGCAAAAGATACTTACAAGAAGAAATGAAACAAAATTATATAGCAGGTAATGCTGGTCAAAAACTATTAGCATTATGTGAATTGGGCTTATTAAGAAAGTGTACTGATTCAGAGTTAAAAGACAGTGTACTAAGCACTGCGGCAAGAAATAAAGAAATGCTAAGACAAAGAATCACTAAAGATACTGGAATAAAAGTTTCAGAGCTTTATAGAATTGATTTTTATGAATTGGTTGATTTGTCTCCTTCAGTAGTTAAAAATGCAATGAATATAGCTAACACTATGAAAACAAATGCTGTACGTCAAAAAGGTAATGGTGTTAATAGAAGGGTTAATATTTTAGGAGCGGAAGAAGTAACTAACAATATCAATGTACAATCTAATGTAAATACAAATAAATTAAACGCTATAAAAACTAAACTAGAAACAATAATAGCAAAGCTTCTAGCATCCAATATCTACTTTAGTGAAGCAGATTTAATGAAAGCCTACAAAGCCACAGATACTAAACACATCACCAGGGAGAAAGCACAACAAACAGTATTAGATTTTATACCATTGTTTCTAGCGGCAAAATTCATACAAAGAGTAAGAATCAATAAAACTACTAGAAAACAGTACGAAATATCTAATAAATATCCATCAAATAGCTTTGTATATATCGCGGATAAATAATCATTTAAGCATCCAATATTGGGTGCTTTTAATAGTTTAATATAGCTCAAACCCTTGATATGATTGGGTTGAACCCTGTTTGAATCTTGGCTACCCTATAACTAATACATATATATTAATGTATCTATTATTGGGTAGCGGCTATTTAACACACGCCAAAGCCTTGATATGACTGGCTTTATACCAATAATCGTACAAAAAATTCACACAATAAAAATATAAAAAAATTGATCCAAAAAGGTACAGGGCTTGTAGACTTGCATATAATAATAGTGTAAGGAGTTAAGTCAGAGGAATAGAGCAGTGATTCATTAATAATGAAAAGTGGGAAAACACAACGAGAAGGGTTTAGCAGCCACAATCACATGTGATAAAAAAACGAGCTAAGTAATTATTATTGAATCCAGAGACTCCGGATCCCGTACTCTGATAAGTGAGACTACAATCTACTATAAGCCTATTAAGAATCATTAGGAATAATGAAAACGGTAGGTAATACATTATAGGGAGCGTAGCTAATAGCGAAAGCGAGTATCACGATTGTATGATTGATTTAAATTCTTCAAAAAAAAGTTTTAAAAAATGTTAAATACGATAAGTAACACGTAATATATTAATGAATGTAAGAGTTCAATGAAGTAGTAAAGATGTGAGCAGGAATGCTCAAAAAATTTTA
>JAEIGA010001390.1_pt1 | contig 37696 bp, 50 predicted proteins | sample 9270691 | NCBI WGS metagenome assembly JAEIGA01 (sample SAMN17057246, study PRJNA624740) | gut metagenome | biome: biome; isolation source: fecal sample | host: Bos grunniens | place: China: Xizang | collected 2019
AGCTTTGGCGGCAGCTTTGGCGGCAGCTTTGGCGGCAGCTTTGGCGGCAGCTTTGGCGGCAGCTTTGGCGGCAGCTTTGGCGGCAGCTTTGGCGGCAGCTTTGGCGGCAGCTTTGGCGGCAGAAATCAGCAGATGGTCACCGAACAGGGACTTCGGGTGTTTATCCAGGTCGCGGCATATCTCACATTCCTCACGGCTGACCTGGAAGTGCTGGCCGCCGCCTGCTATGATCTGCATGTCCGAGACGGACAGCAGCTCCTTCGGATAGACGTACAGCGGCAGAGACACCTTCTGGTTCTGGGACTTGCAGCGCTTGATGGCGTCATTCAGCTCCGGAGCGGTGACGGCTACCAGGTCGCCCATTAGGTTCGTGGCAAAGTTCAGGCGTACCACCGCTTTATTGCTGAACTCGATGCCGGTGTTGATGAACACCGCGGTGCAGTACTTGAACACCGAGCCGATGGTCATGCCCGGACCGAACAGAAAGAACGGGATACGGCGAGAGGTGTAAAACGCCACTATCTTGGTGAAGATGCTGAATGGCGGGTTGTCTATCACCACGCCGTTCTCCGGATACTCGGCGTGCTCGTAGTCGCCGCCAGGGTAGAAGGGTCGCAGTATTACCTTGCCCGTCATGTCATAGACCGAGCCCACATAGTCCACCACGCACTGGTACACATCCTCCGGGGTCCAGCACTCATCGGTAGTCTTGGGGTTGTACGTGAACTTGGCAATAAAGCTCTCATAATCACGGAAGACGATGGGGTTGGCGCTGCCGTTTGAACGTTTCGGGCGTTTGACATCGGGCCGCAGCTGGTCGTCGTTGAATATGTTTAATTGTTCACTCATTTCTGTCTCTTTATTTTGGTGTTATGGGGTAATGTCACTCACCCCATAACTGCGCCAAGTACCAGGAATGTGGTATTCGGGGTTCATCCGAGGCTCCTTGCGACCGGAAAGGGTAATCAGCCCTGGCCGGCCATTTGCCGCGGCGGGCATCACTGCCGGCGTTGGCTTGCTAACTTGAAAAGTTATGAATACTAACCTCCCGCTGGAGGTCGTGAGCGGGTAGGGTTTCAATCCATCCCGCCCCGCCCATTGCGTGCATCACTGCATGCGCGGGGCTCTCTTGATATTTATTGAAAAGGACACGTAACATCATATCTCCAGTCTATCCTTCAGCTGGCGGATGACATCGCCGCCGTAGTCGTGTTCGGTAAGCCCGACGAACTCCGCCACCGTGAAGGTGTCATTGTCAACATCTATCCCGTGATGCCGGCAGAAGTAGCGACGTCCCATGTCGCAGGATCCGGTTAGTGTGTGGTGCCAGTCGTAGAAGTTGCGCGCAGGATACTTACGGTCACGGTCGGGGTGCTGCTCCAGGAACAGGTCTATCTTACGCTCGACGGGCATGCTCTCAAGCTCCTTACTCTGTGCGTCCTGCAAGGCCTCATGCAGGGTGCTGCCGTGTGCAAAGCTGTTGCCCACGCGGGCCACATAACACGGCGTCAGGGTGAGGTCATTCTGGACAATATGACCGCAGGCATAATTGCGGTATATGTTGTCAATAAGGGTAGGAAGGCCGTCGATTAAATAGACCTTCTGGCCGTTGTAGGAGGATACCCCGGAACCGGAACCGGAACCGTCACCGTCACCGTCACCGTAACCGTAACCGTAACCGTAACCGTCACCGTCACCGTAACCGTCACCGTAACCGTAACCGTAACCGTAACCGTAACCGTCACCGTCACCGGAACCGTAACCGTCACCGTAACCGTCACCGTAACCGGAACCGTAACCGTCACCGTAACCGTCACCGTAACCGTCACCGGAACCGTCACCGGAACCGTCACCGGAACCGTCACCGGAACCGTCACCGTCCGTTAAAGCGAGAAACTTCTCTATATCAGACTTCAACGCTTCCATTCCTTTACGGCTTCAATGTTCTCAATAGCCTTCTCGGTGCATGGGATGATCTCAATAACATCCAGCAGTGAGATAGACTTCACTCGCACTGTGAACTTACAATTTGCGGGATTTGTCACTCCTTCCGCGGCCAGTTGGTGCAGACTGGCCGCTCCATCCCAGTACCATATACGGCGGCAGTCGGTCAGCGTCACCTCCTTGCCTTCTTTCTCACTCAGCGTCCCGTAGAACACGCCGGCATTGGTGCAGCGTACAATCACACGCTTGCCGATAATCTTTTCAATTGATTTTAACATGATTTTAAAAAGTAATGGAGGCCGTTTCGTTCAGGAGTTTGCCCCCGCCTGAAGTACTCTGGTCTCCATGTTATTTATTCATCCCCGGGGCAACGGGGTACCATATTCCTTTGCAAATATAGTCAATATTCGGTAATGTAGTAACTTTTATATATTATTTTTTTGACATTCAATTACTTTTCCCGCATTCAGCCGCATGATCTCCGGCAGCAGAGCCTTCACGGCCTGTTCTATCTCCCGATGCCTGGGGCTTGGATGGTTGGCGAACCCGCGGCATTGTACCACCGTCATCTGGTCCAGGTTCACCTCCGCCGTCTCCAGCCTGTTGTCCTGGTTATCCCTGATGCTCAGTATCAGGCTGTCCAGCTTACCCGTGTAGGTACCTACGCAGTGGTGCATGGCCTCTCCCTCATCCAGCAGTTCCGGGGCTGTCAGCAGCGGACGGATACTCATATCGGTCAGGATGCAACAAAGACTGGCAAAGCGCTCATGCGCCTTGCGGTACCGGGAGTCACGCATGGCCTTCTCGTGGGCTTTTTCCCTACGTCTCCGCTCCTCTATCTTACGCTGCCAGCGGTCATGTTCTGCGCGCAGGTCTGCCGGGCAGATGTAATGGGGTGAAGTGAGGTCCTTGCCTTCCTCCTCCAGGAACCCCAGCAGGTCAAGCCACAGGCCCACATCATGTATCTTATACCCGTGCCGGTGCGCTATCAACACCTGCTGCCAGCGGCGGGCACCGATGGTGCCGGGATGGGACAGGTAGCCGTTCAGCAGCTCTATATCACCCCACTTGGCGAGCGTCTCCATCTTCGGATCCTTCAGCAGACCCAGCAGCACCTCGTACTGCTCGTAGGGCTGTAGGACCTTAAGGGCGGAAGACCATCCGTTACGCTTTACAAGGTTTGTCACGCGGTATCTGGGATAGACATGGGCCGCGTCAGCATCGAACATGTCACCAAAGGCATACGAGCCCACGCTGCTGGCGTTATGCCGCGCGTTAACCATCGGCTCACCGCGGTGCCAGCTCATGTGGAAGGGTGCGCGGCTATATGGTAGTGACATGATGACCTCGTTGCCGTCATCGTCTATCCACAGCTGGTACCTCTCATCAATGGTGTAATCGGTAGGACGTCCCCAGGTTATCTGCATGGTGCAATGAACAAAGCGTATCACCTGCCAGCCCTTATATGTGGTGAATATCAGCATGCTCGTGTGGTCCACTCCGGAATAGTTGCGGAAATACTTTACATTCATCATAGCGGCGCAGTCCGGACACTGGCAGTCCTCCACGCCGACGGCAACAGCCAGGCTGTCACGCCAGTACCTAATAGTGTTAGGCATCTCCTTCCACTCATACCCGCAGCGGGTACACTTACACTGACCGCCCATCTTATACAGGACCCACTGTTTCAGCTTACCCTTCAGCCACTCCTTCTGCTGATCCGTCACCGGCGGCAGCTCCCTGTTGAGCTGGAGTACCAGCCTGTCTCTCTTGTTACGCGGTTTCATAGCATCCCGGCAAAAAGGTCATCCATCTGGGCGGGCTGGGCTGCGGCCTTGACGGCTTTCTTCTGACGGCTGGCCTCCAGCTTGGCCTTCTGTTCTTTCGCGTATTGCTCCACCGCCGCCTTCCGGGCTTTACGCTTCTCAGAGTCGGACAGCTCGATGGCATGGTTCACCACCACCGTGCAGCTGCCCTGCGAGCCGGTGACCTTTACGTCCGCCTCATCGTAGTAGTGGAGGGCCTGACCGTAGATCTCCTCATCGGTGTAGCCCTGACGTTTCTGGTGCTTGACCCAGCCGCAGATGTAGTTACAGCAGTTGGTGATGCTCTTATCGTCGGCCTTCAGCTTGGCCTCATACTTGGCGCGGAACGCCTCATCCTCCTTGGCCACACCGTCCAGGTAGGCCTTGATTGTCTTTTCAAATTCAGTCATGTTGTGTCCTGATTAATGTTATTGCAATAATGCGGTTGTCTTGCTGTAATGGTTCTCCAGCAGGTAGGCGTCCCGCAGGTCGTCTATCTGGGTCTGGATCATGTCATGCGTCAGCCAGCCCCAGCCCTGCTGCTGCTCCTCCTTGACATATTGCATGGCGCGTTCCATCGCCGCGTCTATCTCGGCTGCCGTGGGGGTGGCTATCTCGCCGCGCTTCAGATAAACCTGGTACACCATGCTGGCCCAGTGGGGCAGAGAGAAGGCGCGCGGGTCCTTATCCCTTGTATGGTCGAATATGGTCCAGTGCTCCTGGTAGTACTCATACGCCTGCCGGTACTTGGTCTCGTATGCTTCCAGGTTACGGCTCAATACCGTGCCGTTATTCGGGCGCGTGCGCTCCAGCATACGGTCATGGTCGTCATCCACCACGCGCGTACGTTCCGGGCACCCGTAAAAGGTGCGGATCCAGAGCATGATGGCCGCACCGGTGACAAAGGTGTCACGTGACAGCTCCCCGCCTATTCCCAGGTTGATGAGCAGCTCCAGCTCCTTGTCCCTGAGCTTGGGATAGTTGTCGATGATGTAACGGTCCAGGCTTTGGGTGACGCGGTTCATGTTATACTCGCTCATGTTACCCTGGCCGCGCATGGTCAGGGCCTCGCTGATGACATAGCGAAGCGTGGCGTGACGCTCCGACTCCAGCAGGCTGGCCCACTCAGTACCCCGGGAATAGCACTCCTCGATCTTCTTTGCGTTCATAGTTATCCTGTGTTTGATGTGTTGCTCTCTCACGGGCCTCGCGCTCCGCCCTCAGACGCTTCAGCTCCTTCTCGGCCTTCTCGGTGTATTCCAGTGTGTCCACCATACCGGGTGCAAGGAACCGGCGGGGCGCTGCCGCCTGACGGTTCTGCAGGTACTCTGCACGGAAACCCTGCCAGCTGTTCTCGGCACAGAGCTGGACTGCCTGGGCGATGGTGATGCCCGCCTTGCCGGCCTCGCGCTCCAGGGCCGCCGCCGCCGAGAGAGTATTACTTGCTTTCTTGGCTTTTCTCACCTGCAGCCAGTCATTAGCAGTAGCCTCCGGAACATCATGCTCCAGCAGCCATTGTTTGTAATTAAACTTTACAGATTTGGCTGGTTTTTCTTGCTCGGCAGGCGTTACGCCTATATTTAGTCTATCTTTATTTATATTCTTATATTCTAAAGGTGCGAGGTGAACATTGTTCACCTGGCCAAGTGAACTTTGTTCACCTGGGACGTGCATTTTGTTCACCTGGCCAAGTGAACTTTGTTCACCTGGGATAGTGTCATAATAAGTGACACGGTAATAGTTGACATTATGCCCTTGCTGGTCTCTGATGGTTGTCTTATCTATCAGCCCACGCTCTACCAGACGGTCGATTATCTTGATGGCTCCTCTTTTGGTAACATTCAAGGCATCGCCTATAAATTCCAGGGTGCCGCTGAACTGCGACTCGCCGTCATGGCTGAAGCCTGCGATGAGGCCGTAGGCCAGCAGCTCATTGCCTGACAGATGGAGTTCGCTGATTGCATATCCGGGGATGGTGATCCAGTTGTCGCGCGTCCACTTCATAGTTGTTAAGTGCGTAAAAAAGAAGGAACCCGTTTCCCAGAAGGGGTGCCGCCCTACCTGGTACTCTGGATTCCTCTGTTATCCTATCAATACATCCGGCACGATGTCTGTTCAATCTTTCACACCGCTAAGATAGCGTATAAAATGTTATCTTGTATCGCATTTTTGCAAAAAAGAGTAATCGTATTACAATTTGTACGCCGGATAGCTGAGTATTTTGGATTTATCCCACACCTCCCCGTCGCGGTATGCCTGTAAGAGGTCAGCAACGGCGTCATATCCCTTGAACGGGATAGGGAAGAAGCTCCAGCGGTTATTGGGTATGTCATACCAGTAGGCGTAAAGTTTTACCGCGTTCCAGGTGCCAAAACCGTTGCGGGCCTCGAACAGGGCCTTATACGTTGACAACTGCCAGCTCAGGTAATCCCCATCCAGCTCGCTGGTGGTCTTGATGTCCACAAGGATGAGGTCGTAGGATTCGTCACCGGTACGCTCCGCCTCGATGAGGTCCACCTTACTGGCCACATCCTCCTCGTTACTAACCATATACTCTGATGCTACGTGCTTCCATGTTTCCACCTTTGTGGTCTGCTGGAACATCTTGAACGACTCCAGAGCTGCCGCCACAACGCCCTCAAACTCCGGAGCACATACCGGCTGAGGCAGACCGTCCAGATATGCCTGGACTGCCTCATGGATTGCGGTACCACGGTCGGCGGCATGCCTGAGCACCGCCGGGTCGATGTCGCTGTACTTATCGTAAAATATCACGTTCTTAAGGATGGTCGTCACACCCTGGAGGGTGTCGAAGCCCAGCCAGTACTCATGCACGTCATTGGCGCGGTCCTCGATGAACTGCACCGGTGACTCATAGAGCTGCTCCCTTATCTCCTCACCTGTTATCATGATGCCTGCTGTCTCTTGATTTCGGCCTGGCGGTTGATGCCGGCGTTAAGAAATGTTGTGTTGTTCAGAAACTGGGGCCACAGCGCGCGTACACGTGTGAGGTCCTGCAGTGTGCTGGCTGCGGCGATGTCCGCCAGGGCCTGATCCAGCTCGGATCGGTTATCGTCACCCTTCTGTTTGATGACAACCGGCTGCTGGGGTTGGGGAGCTTGTGCCGGTGCCTGCTGATAGGACTGGCGGCCCTGCTGACGGTTGAGGTCTATCTCCTGCTTGGGTTCCAGATCCGCGGTGGGTATCAGGAACATCTGGGACAGCACAGACTTCAAGGCGAAGCTCTTGGCCTTGTACGGTCCTTTGTCAGCCATGTCCTGACCCTCGCCCCAGCCGTCTGCCGTCACCACGCTGCCGTCCCGGGTGCTCATGAAGGTGAACTCCATGTGTATGAGGGTACGGTGCATGACGCGGGCTTTGCCTTCACGGTCCGGAGCCATCGGCAGCTCGGAGGTCTGGAACTCCAGCTCACGCGGTATTATCACGATGCCGGCATCGGCAAAGAGACCATGCAGCGCGTTCATGATGTCATCCACGCCGCGGTACCTGAACTTCTGCTGCTCGTTGTATTGTGACTTATCAATAGCGGTCACGGCTCTCATGACCTCGCCCATGCTGCGGTGTATCGCCAGTCCCTGGGATTCATCCGGCAGTGTCACTATCTGACCGCCGTCCTGTTCGGTTTTCTTTTCGGTTTTTGTGTCCATTTGAATGTCTGTTTTATGTGTTAAAGACTCCCGCCGTATCCGGTTGAAGGTTTGCGGCGGCATATACCAGTAGCCTCTCATACGAAGATATCCGGGGCATACTTACGGGCCAGCAGTACGGACCCTGCCATGAAGGCCACGGCAAAGATGCAGCAGCCCAGCTTCTCCAGGTTAAGACATGCCGGCAGAACCAGCGATAATATCACCATTGCAATACTAAATTTTCTCATAACCATTTATCGATTTTAAGTCGTTCTTTGAGTTCCTCATATCTATGCTCAGCGTAGCTCTTGAAGTCTTCGATTGTTATCGTAAAAAAAAGAGCGACGTCGTAGGATCCGTAAGCGTAGTTCACGCTGATAGAAGTTTCCTCGGTCGTTATCCTGAAATAGCGGCAACCCATACATATCCGCTGGAGCTTCTGTAGCTTGACCAGGTACTCGCTCAGATCGTCTTTTGTCAGTCTTCCGCTCATCGGTCACACATTGAGGTGCTGTCATGCTCCACATAACGGCGCAGATAGAAGCAGTACAGCCCATTCACACAATGACCGCTATCGACACATGCCAGGCACTCCTCCGGCGGTCCTACCTTAACTCTCTTGGTCTCATCCATAGTCTTACATTGCTGCCCGCCAGATCCGGAGCAGCTCGTGCCCGGTAAAGAACCGGCGGTGGTTAATACGGTTCATTCGCGGCTGGATATTGAGGTGGTTGGCGTAACGCCACAGAGTGTGACGCTCACAGCCCAGCCGCCGGGCTGCCTCACATACGGGATAATGCCCGCGCTCGTTCACCTCCGGCTCAGTGTCACGCATGGCCCAGCACAATGAAACGTATCTGAGTCATGCTCAGGTCATACTTGCCGGCCAGCACGCGGTAAGCCCTCGCCGGCTTGATGCCGGGGTTATCCTTCATGATGCTGACATAATCGGCGTTGATGTTCTCGTTCCTCTCGGCGCGCTGGCGCTCCGAGGGTGTCATAAAATCTTCACTCATCTTTCTCTTTCAATAAGTTGATAATAATTGTTCTGTTCTTCTTAGTCACGTCCGCGATGGATAGGCACATCTGGACCTGATCCCAGTCCATGCCTTCGATAATCTCGTTCATGCGGTTCTGGATACGCAGCAGCGTCTCATGCTGTCCGTCCTCTCGCTGGAGGGTCTTGTGCGTCAGTGCCAGGTTTTCAAGCCTCACACCGATGAGCTTGTACTGCACCTGACGGTTCTGCTGGTTCAGTTCTTTTTCAGTCATGATTTGATGGTTAATTCGGTTTATTATTTTAATTTTACATCGGTTTTTGTTTAAATCCAATGCAAATATAAAGCTTTTATTTGTGATTTAACCAACAAACCAAACATTTTATTTGTGATTTAACAATTATTTTATTTTATGAGCGGGACTGAATTAAAGCAAATACTGAATGCCGCCGGAGTGAACTTCACCCAGGTAGCGCGGATGCTGGGGATGTCTCAGCAGAACTTCTATAATCTATTCGTAGCGCAGGACGTCAAGTCCGGAACTCTGGAGCGGATAAGCACGGCCATCGGGCGGGATATGAGCATGTTCTATCCGTTACCATCCCAGGCGGCCACGGTCACCGGTGACAACTCCACGGCGGTGGCGGGTAACGGCAACCAGGTGAACGCGGGCAAGCTGATAGATGAGGTAGCAGCCCAGCGGAGGCTGACGGAGGCCGCCCTGGTCCAGAACGATAAGCTCATTGCCATCATCGAGACCATCACAAAAAAGTGAGATTAAAGACAATAAAGTCAGAAGCAAACAAAATGAATTATAAGACAACAAAATGGAGAATATAAACGAATCAATAGCAATCAGCCAGCGGTTCTTCGAGGCCCTGGAGCAGCTGATCCGGACGGGGCAGGTAAAAAGCATAAGCGAGTTCGGCAAACGTTACGGCCTGGTGCCGCGTAACATGTACTTCCAGCGGGCCGAGCCATCCAGGCAGATCATCCGTCCGTCATGGCTGGCGTACCTGTCCCGCGACTACCAGGTTAGCGCCCACTGGCTCCTCACCGGTGAGGGTCCGATGATGACCATAACCGACGAAAAACGTGCAGGAACCGTGAGCGAGATTAAGGCCCTGGCCGAATCTCTGCTATAATCAGGGAGTTATATTGACCTCTCCGGCAACTGGGGGGCGTGTGGTCGCTGGTTCGAATCCAGTCACCCCGACCAGGTTCAGGAGCGGTCAGGACGCAGGTTCTGGCCGTTCTTGCTTTCCGGCCACACTTCCAAAAACGTGCAGAATCGGTGCAATTTGGGGTTATCCGGCATCAGCCGGGTGCAAAAAACGTGCAAGGAAATGAAGTTAAGGTTATATCTCGACCAGCGGGACGGACGGCCACCATATCCGCTCCGTCTCGGCATCAGTAAGAAGGGTGATGCTGCATACATCACCCTGTCCGTCCGGCTCATGCCTGAGCAGTGGGACCAGAAGGAGCAGCACACCCGCCGCCTGCCTCTGGCAAAGTGGCCACAAGGCCCCACCATCACCAACTACATCGAGAAGCGGCGCGCGGACATCGAGAACGTCATGCTGCGCCTGGAGGCAGACGGGGTGCTGCATAGGCTCACGGCCCGGCAGATCCGTGACCGCATCATGGTGGAGCTCAACGGTGATGACCGGCAGACGCTTCTCTCCGATGCCTTCAGCCGTGTGATAGCCCAGCACCAGAACGCCCGGACACGTCAGATATACCAGACCACCCTGGACCGCATACGGTCAGCCATGCCCGGGGCAGATGCCCTCACCCTGGAGGATATTACACCGGAATGGCTGCGGCAGCTGGACCGCCGCCTGCAGTCCACCGGTACGCCATCTGTCAACGGGCGTAACGTACACATGCGCAACATCCGGGCCGTGATGAACTGGGCTATCACCGAGGAACTGACTGACAATTATCCGTTCAGGCGTTACAAGCTCCGTTATGAACAGACCAGGAAACGCAGCCTCACCAGCGCGGATATCCGGCGTCTGGCGGCGCTGGAGCTGACGGGTTATGACAGGGAATACCGCGACATGTTCCTGCTCATCTTCGCCCTCATAGGCATCAACATCACCGACCTGTTCAGCCTGGACCATGAGAGCCTGAACGCCGGGCGTATCACATACCGGCGGGCCAAGACAGGTACCATGTATGACATCAAGGTGGAGCCGGTGGCCATGGAGCTGCTGGAGCGTTACCGGGGAGAGGCGGGCCTGCTCTGCATCCGGGACCGTTACCGCTCGGCCCGTGACTACACGCAGCACATCAACGCGGGCCTGAAGCGGCTGATCCAGGAGGCGCCGTTCACGGAGCTGTCCACATACTGGGCGCGGCACTCCTGGGCCACCATCGCATATAATGAGCTGGGCGCGTCTATGGATACCATCAGCGCGGCCCTGGGACATAAGTACGGCAGCCGCGTCACGGCAATCTACATCAACCCGGACCAGAAGCGGGTGGATGACCTGAACCGGCGGATGCTGGAGCTGATATTTGATGTGTAACGCCCTAACACACCCGCCGACCTTCCGTGTATCAGGGTAACAACAGAAAACCCCACAGCGGCCAAAAGATGCAGCCCTGCGGGGTTTTATCGTTAATGTGATGCTCTTACTTGACAGCCTCGGCCACTGCGTCCACCATCTGTCCCAGGCTGATACCCTGGGCGCGTGCAGCATCCTCCAGACGCTGACGGGTCTCCGGCTTGACCCTTACAGCCATACTGACGCGGCGATCCTCCTTTGCCTTACGGCCTGCGCCGGTTCTCGCTCCTCCTCTGCTCATACTCTTATTACTGTAATGGTTTATTCTTCCTCGGTGTTGTTACACAGATAATTCTCAGCATCAATAAACATTCCTTCGAGGTCCTGGTTCAGTGTGGGTACGAAACCGGCGGCCATCGCGGCCTTCATCACGCCTACCCATCTGGCCGGAAGCTCTGATATAACAGACTCGAAGGCCGCCATCGCTGACTCCGGAGAGTACAGGTCCTCGTTGGCTGAGTCCTGGGAAATCTTGCAGCCGTTGAAAAACAGGTTTACATACTCGCCGTCGATGCTCAGTTCTGCTGTGAACAGCTGACCATTCACCAGGTTGTGCAGGTAGCCGTTAATCTTGCGTATATCGTCGTGTGTCATCTGTTTATTAATGATGTCGTAAAATGGGGCTTCCATCCCTACCTGGCAATAAGCCTGGTTGTCGTCATCGACCCAAACAGGTTGACCGTAGGAACTATCCGGATGCTCTGTTGTAGCGTGTACCTGTACGCTCATTCCGTTGATTCTATTTGTTAAAATTGCTTTCATTAGTCTAAAACTTTAACGGTTGATAATATATACTGAGACTCTATCTGGGTAAAAACAAAGTCAACTTTCAAAAAGAAGGATAGTATCATGTGTCCGCTATGCTGCTGCGTAGCCTGTAGCAAGGATTCCAGCGTGCTGGGTTCTATTTTATAGGTGCCAGCAGTATCGCGGTCTCTGACCTCAATTGTTCCACCTATGGGGTTCTTTGCGTTAAGGAAGGTTGCAAAGCCATCAAGTGTTTGAAAAAAAATTGCATCTCCAGTCTCAAAATCTTTTAAGCAAAATATCTTTATCATTCTATCCCGCTTAACCGTGATGCGGTAGGGCTGTTCGGTTTATTATTCGGTTTAATAAGTTTTTGCTGTATAAGTTCTGTTCATGCGGCTGCATGTGAACTGGAAGTCGCAGCCGTTAATCTCCAGGTAAAGATCGTTTACCTTAACGACATTATAACCGAGCATTGAGAACCTGCGGTATAATGCGGTGATGAAGTTTTTTTTGTTGTGGTCAAAGCATACGCTGTTTACCACTCCCTGAATTTCTGTTGTGAATTGCTCTGTTGCTTTCATTGTCGTGTCCTTTATTGTTCTTAACTGATACAAAGATAATACATCTTTTTGAATTGTGCAATACATTTATCATTTATTTTCAGAAAAAAGTGATTTTTTTTGCTGCCCCTTGGAAAACAGCAACGGCCCGCATCCCTGCGAGCCGTTCCCCTGACAATCAGACTATCTATCCCAAAAACCGAATAAATGCGATGAGAAGTCCTGTCCTTCAATTACTAACCAATTAATACTATGAGTATCTTCTATTTCTTACCCATCAGCCTGCTGAAGATGAGGAAAGCGACGGTCAACAGCGCCAGCCCACCGGCCCAGCACAGGACCTTCTGCCACCAGGTCAGGGAGTGATCAACCTTAACCACCTCACGCGGCACATAGACAGGAATAGTGTCTCGTACCACCAGCGTGTCATGGAGGTAGCGAAACCTGTCACGGTAGCGGTACTCCAGGACCGTCACCGTGTCACCCTTCAGCAGCTCCTTTATGTAGATGCTGTCCCGGACGTAGATGCTATCGCTCCTGTCCCGGTAGATGATCTTCACCTTTTCCGCCGGCTGCGGATCTGCTGGTTCCGGAATCGTCCGGCATCCGACCACAGCTGTCAGTATCAGCACTACCGCTAACAGCATCAGCATAGTCGGTCCGGTGCATCCGTCACGCTCCGCCTGAATATTGTAGTATTCCTGCATCGCCCGGGCCCGCTCCTTGGCTTTCCTGTCCTTCTCCTCCTTCGTCATATTGTGTTGCCTTTATCGTCATACGTCCATATCACGCAGGGCGGCAGGCCCCGGCTCTCGCCTGTGTCTATATGCACGAACGTGTCACCAATCCCGATGCGCGTCACGCCCAGCTCCATCGCCGCCTTCACTATTCGCCACCTGGTCGCCGTGCTGTAACACCGTATATCCACCGCCAGCCCCATGGTGTGCGCGCTGTTACCGCTCCGGCCCTTGCTGCGCTCGTACTCCCTGCTCCTGTATGCGGAGTTTAGGACCAGTGGTATGCCGGCCCTCTCGCGGATCGCGTCCAGCAAAGCCAGGAACCCCGGCTGCATCTGGTCTATCGTGCAGCTGGGGTTGCATCTGCGGAACTCCGCATCCTTGAAATACTTTGCCTTATTCATTGCCCTGTCCGTCTAAGTCACCCACCTGCACAGTTGTATCTCCGTGTGTCAGCTTCACCCCCAGTCCCTCGCGGATCGCCTCGCGCACCACGAACAGTGTGGCGAAGCCGAACAGGTAACCGGCGGCCTTGAACATGCTGGGGTCCACCACACAATAGGGCGGTATGCACGCCGAGGCGATGAACAGCCCGATGGTGACGGTCAGGCACACCCACAGCGCTATCGTTGTGGATGTGCTCACTCTCCTGGTTATCGCGCGGAACTCGCGCATCTGCTGCTGAACGGTCATGGCTGGTTACTTTTCAGGTTCCTCATGTTCCGGGGCATCCACTTCCTCAAAGTCCTCCGGCACGTCCTTGTGCGGCGGAACCTGAAGGACTCCGCCTATATAGTAGGAGTAGCCAAGGTAGATGACGTTGCCGTAATCCTCGCCGCTCTCCTTGGGGATGAAGGTCTTGCCCTCATCGGCTGTCATTGTGTTACCTTCTATCTTCATAGTCGTTATGTGTTAAGTTGTAGGCATCGGCTGAATCTTGCTAGCATGAGCACTCCAGTTGGTTGCTGCCTTGTATGCCTCTACGCTCTCTGCCGGGACGTAGATGATAACATCGTCCGGAATCTTGTCAAACGTGTTAGATTGTATTGCTGGCGGTGTTGCGTTACTGACGTATATATACCCCAAACTATAACAGTTCTGAAAGCATTGTGAACCGATAGTTGTAACCATGCTCGGTATGGTAATGGATGGCAAGCAATAGCAATTGCGAAAGCAGTTAACGCCTAACTGAGTCACATTCTCCGATATGATGACTTCTACAAGGGTCTGACAGTTAGAACATATACTATTATTTAAACGCGTGACACCTTGTGGAATAACAAGGCTTGGCAATTGCATGCAGTTCTCAAATGCGTATGTAGCAATACTATTCAATCCTGCAGGTATGTTAATTTCACGCAGGTTTGAACAAGAGGCAAAAGCATAATCTGCAATCTGAGTCACTCCATCTGCTATATGGACTGTTTCCAGCCCTGTGCAACCATTAAAGACATTAGTCGTTATTGCACCTACATTAGGGATGTCTATTGATTTAAGCGATGTGCAATTCCGGAAAGCAGAAGAGGCTATTGAATAAACACCATCAGGTATTTTTATGCTTTTCAGATGATTACAATCATTGAAAGCTGAACTCAATATTCTTGTTACACCATCAGGTATTATTACATTTTCAAGCATTGAACAGCCGCTTGCTAAATCCGTATTGATTTCTGTAAGCAGTGGCGGAAGACAAAGCCTCTTTACTCTGGTTCGAGAGCAAGCGAGCTGCTGTATGACAGTAATATTGGGCGACAAAGCCAAACTTGATATATTAGAGTTGTAGAATGCACTATTTTCGATTACTGTTACTCCTCGTGGAACGACTAGACTACGCAATTTGAATGTGCTAGAGAACGCACTAAATTCTATTGTGTCAATAGAGTCCTTCGGAATATTCACTAACGCCAAATTCGTACATTGCATAAATGCATAGCTACCTATTTTTGCACCAAGGCCCAACTCAACACGCTTTATGCTATTCTGATAGACTTTATTCTGACTATTCTTAGAAGTTTTCTCAGCCCATAACAAACACGAATCATAGTTTGATTGCCCCATCAGCTTAATCGTGCTTCCGGCTGACGGAGTGATAGTTATCAAGTATGATCCAGCCGAAGGATAAGTATGCGGCGTATTTATTAGCGTACTCAAAGAAGTACCTATAACCGTATTCTGCTGACTTTCGTCTCCCCAGTCAATGGTCACCGTACCATTTATCGCAAGGCCCAAGGACGGACTAATTCTGCCCTCTGGAAGTGTTATATATATGCGGCTCTTGCCATCACTTGTGATATAAGTCGCACCAATATCCATCATGCCGTACTGGGCGCAGTAAGCCTGTGCGTCAGCTAGCGGCCAGTTCCACTCCTGGAATGTCAAGCCTTCATGGGCAGGCGGTGTCGGCAGCTCCGTCAGGGCCGCGAATTCCTCCGCTGAGTATGATGCAACTTCGCTGCCATCATAATCATATAGTATAACATCTTTTTCAGCAGCCAGTGCAGGACCTGGGGCTGCTCCGGCATTGCCTGCGAAATCTATCTTCGCCAGATTTATCAGTTTCATCCCCATAGCGCTCCACGTGTTAATATCTTACCACTACCTCGTTATCGGTGTTGCCCGTCAGTTTGATGAACATACCGGGCACGGCATTGGTCACCACCACGTCCTGCCCGGCCTCGCTGGCCTCATCCCAGGGCGTGAAGTTCTCGCCGTCCACTCCATACTCCAGCGTGTAGCCCTCGCTGGTCTGACCTATCACGAATCTTGGTGCCGGTGCCTTGAATGGCTCATCTCCGTTTACTATCAGTTTCATTGCTTTATAGTTTAATCATTAGTTATCCTGTGTTGTCCATCCGCTCGGAACTCCGCTCGCTCCGGCTGGCAGTGTGGTGCCCGCGGCTTTCGTTATCACTCCCGATGCCGCCACGTTAGCCAGCCAGTTGTCCAAACAGCTGGTAGCCGATATATCGGTAGCCAGCATCGTCACTGCTGCCAGCTTGATGCAATTCTGGAACATACTTCCGTATGCGTATGCCGACAACCTTGCTGCCGGCAATACAGGTGCCTGCGTCAGGTTGCGACACCCATAGAACATCATATAGTAATCACCATTATACAGTGTCGTAGCAGGTAGGGCGGGCGCCTTCGTCAGCCCCTGGCAGTTTTCAAACATTCCCTGGCAGACAAACGAGCCGGTGATAGTCACCAGCCGCAAGTCGGGAACCGACGTGATGCCGGAGCTGCGAAACATATACTTCATCGCGGACTTGCCGGCACGTGTAACCAGCAACTCCGGCGGTGTTGTCAGACTGCTGGTACTCTGGAACATCTCCTCGCATGCTGATTCCGGCAGCTCCGTTACGCTCATGGCTGGTGCGTTGGTTATCAACGCAGCATAGAACATCTGGTAGTAAGCATGATGCCCCACCGTGGTGGCGGGCAGCACACTCATCGCCGTGCACTCCTGAGCATCCAATCCCTCGAACATCTCCGCGTAAGCGTATGCCCCTATGGATGTTGCCGGCAGGTCGGGTAGTGCCGTAAGTGAGCGGTCATAAAAGAACAGCTTAAAAAAGCAATAATCGGGCAGCGTAGTAATATGCTCCCAGTCCGCCTGCTCAGGCTCCAGCATGCTGCGTATATCACCCGAACATGCCACCCTCAAGTCATCCGGAATGACGAAATGGCAGTAGATCGTTGTAGAATTCGCCATCCGCGTACCCTTACCCCTGAAATAGACAATACCGCCGGCGGGTATGTTGCCGGTGGTTATATTGTGCGCGTTGCCGTCATTGGTCTCCCTAATCCAGGTCCTGCCGTCACGGCTCCACTCCGCGTACTGATAGTCGGATGCCGTCACCCCTGCCGGTATGGAGAGCGTCACGCTGCCGGCTGTCTGCATCGTGAACTTGATACAGCGCAGCTGGAGCGGAGGCAGCACCTCCTTACCCATCACCCTGCGGCGGTTAAGCGGTTGCAAACTTGACATAAGCCACGGACCAGTTAAGACCGTTATACATTGCGTTTATCTCATACTCACCGCCAGCCTCTATCTGGAATCCGTCGGCATAGCGGATAGTCTTGCCGTCGGCAGATGTAAATGACACGTTCGGAGTTGTGCCTGCCGTCAGACCTATCATCACCGTCTGTATCACATCGCCGGATACGGCTGGCAGTATCACTGCCAGCGTGTTTACCGCAGCAGTTGCCCTGTGATAGCGGTTCACCGCAGCAGTCAGCGTGTTGCCGCTGAAAGTCACGGCCTGTATCTGCGGGGCATCGGTTCCGGGATTGCCCTGGGGACCTTGCGGCCCAGTAGCGCCTGTGTCGCCCTTCTCACCTTGGGGACCCTGGGGGCCAGTTGCACCCGTATCTCCCTTCTCGCCTTGCGGACCTTGTGAGCCGGTTGCACCCGTGTCGCCCTTGTCACCTTTCTCACCTTTCTCACCTTGTGGGCCCTGTGGTCCTGTGGCACCCGTGTCGCCTTTTTCTCCCTGGGGACCGGCAGGGCCTGCAGGACCGGTTGCGCCGGTGTCGCCCTTGTCGCCCTTCTCACCTTGTGGTCCGGGAGGTCCTACGATGCCGCCCTCATTGACAGCCTCCACCAGCTCGTTCACCTTCTCCACCATCGGGTTCAGGTCATCGGCATACAACACTTTGCCGTCTTCGAATGTCTTATCCAGTATATCCATATCCTTGCGTTTGTTAATCTCCTATTACATAGAACTTGCGGCGTGATGCCCTGATCTTGGGCTGGCATTTGTCACCGCAGCAGCCGGTGCCCTGCACCTGCCTCCAGTATCTCATTGTGTCGGCCAGATACTGACGGCCTATCTTCTCGCTGTCCTTGCTCACGCCCTGTATGCTTTGGGCGCTGGCCGGACTGCTGTCGTCTCCCTCCTTCACCACCACGCCGTATGGTGTCACCTGCAGCGGGTGGTTCTTAATAAAGCGCGCGAACACCAGATAGCTCTCGGCGGCTTTCAGTCCCTGGAACCTGCGGGTGCATCCGCACTCATCCACGTACTGCCCGCCGTTCAGCAGCTTCTTCTCCTCCGGGGTCAATACCACACCGATGGGGCCGCCCAGCGTACCCTGTCCCAGTGGTGTCTGCCCCAGCACCATTGCCGAGCCGTAGGAGGTCAGCCTGTCGTACTCATCAACGCCGAGGAGCGGGATAATATCCAGCTCCTCCGTCTCGCGTATGAACACCTCCACGCGGTTACGCTGCGTGTTTGTCGCTATCTCGCGATACTTGCGTATGTCCTCAACCGTTATCAGCATATCATTTAGTTCCGTTAATCAGTTCGTCAATATCCTCATCCTCCAGACCATAGACGCGGGCCAGCACGGCACGCTTGGCTTGCTCCGTCTTGCCGCTGTCAAACAATATCTCCAGCATCCGCTCCGTCCTGTCGCCCAGGGCCTCGGCTATCGTCTGGTTGACATTGTACACCTTGGGCATGATAGAGTAGTCGCCGTCCGGATTCAGGCGGCTGATGCCGTCCAGATGCTGAAACACGTCGGCCATTACACGCTCCAGCAGCAGGCGCTCGGTCTCAGTCTGCGAGTTGTAATAGTCATACGCCTCCTTCATCGCGGTGGATCCGAAGTTAGAGCCCACATCCTTGGCCCGCAATATAGGCGGCTGGCAGAACGCGGCACCGATGCGGTCGGGCACCTTATCGTCGGCCTGCTTGAATTTCTGGTCGGTGTTATTGGTCTCGAACGGCTTGAACTCCGGCTCCTGCTCGCCCTCCTCCAGATTGCAGTACAGCATACGGCCTGCCTTCGTGTCGCCCTGGAACTGGGCCAGCTCCTCCTTGCGTTCATCGGCCTGTTCCTTGCTGTTTGCGCCGTTCAGGTGGTCGATAAACATGCCGGCGGGCAGGTAGTTGTTCCTGATGTTGCGGTATGACAGGTTGCTCAGTCCCTCCTCGGCTGACATATCGGTCAGCGCTGCGTCATACACCGGCAGCGGGTAGCACTTGGGTCCGCGCCTGGAGTAGTAGTATATCTGGCCGTTCCATGCCTCCCAGCCTCCGGCCTCCTCCACCTGCTGCCGTATGGCCTCATGGTCCGGATCGAAGAAGTCAAACCACTCGATGTCCTGTGAACGGAACCGGCGAAGGTTGGTGTTCCTACGTCCCCAGTCCTTATGCAGCGCGATGCGGTTCGTGTTGTAGTCATCGTCCAGCTCACCCAGGCGCAGCCACTCGAACGGCACATGCGCCACGCTGGTTATCTCGTAGCGGGCGTTCCAGTTGACGTGCAGGGCGAAACCTCCGAAGGTGGCGAGGTCACGGGCGACGGCATCCAACAAGTCATCCGCACGGTCACCGCGCCCGTTCACCACAGCCTTATAGAAGTCACGCTGCCGGAATCCCCTGCCAAACAGGAACCGCCCGTACTGCTCCACACAGGCACCGCCGGTGATGCTGGCTCCGACCACCTCCATTACCTTCTGGGGATAGTCGTTCTGCTCACCATACATCTGTATGTGATATATCCGGTCATTGCGGGTCTTCAGCGGTTTCTCCGTCTTCAGTGATTCCAGCTTCATAGCGTCTTACTTCTTTGTGTTGCTTTTCTTGTTTTTCTTGCCATCAGCGGTCTTTTCCTCCTCGGCTGGTGCATCTGCCGGGGCTTCTGCTTTGGATTCGTCAGCGGGCGCGCCAGCGTTTGCTGCGGCTTCGTCCTCCTGCTTTCCGTACACCTCCTCCTCCCAGTTATCTGGCAGCACGCTGAACAGGCGCTTGCAGGTGGGATGGATGCGCAGGTGATGGATTGCCAACTCATCGGTGATGTTGTGTGTGGTCGCGGTCTTGGTCGGGTCTTTCGGGTCCACTAGGACGGCACCGGCCCGCAGGTCATATCTCTTCTCTTGCATTGCTTTCAGTTTTTCGGGATTCCCCTTCATGATTAGTATGTACGCATCTATCCAGCAGTCACCGCATGACTTGTTGAGATGATTGTGGTAGATGCTCTTGTATAGTTTCTCGGTTTCGGAACGGAATTCAGCAGAACGGGCGATGAGGCCGCGAACCTCCGCGGCACTCATACCCTTATACTGCTCCTTGTATTGCTCCAGCGTCATCATGCTGCTACCAGAGCGTCAATCATAGTCTTGGTTGCGGCCAGGTCGGTGACGAACACCGAGGTAGGCAGCTCGCTCTCGCGTGCGTTGTCGTCGCTCGCCATGGTGGTGGCGTTCAGTACGCCGTCGCCGTCGGTACTGTTGCCATCGGAGGCAGAAGCGGTCAGGCCGTTCTGACGTCCGTACACCTCATATACGGTCCCGGGGTTACTGATGTCCACGCGCTTGACGATGAACACGAACCTGCCCTGAATCAGGGCGTTGATGGCATCCTTGTTTTCCTGAGTGTTGTCGAAGGCACGCAGGATAACCTGATGTATCAGGCTGTTGCCGTAGGTGCCGCGGTTCATCGAGTAGCTGGCCTCGAAGGCACGGTCCTTACTGGTCAGGCGGTAGGCTTTGGCCTGTCCCGCCAGCACGATGGAGCTGATTACACCGTTAGCCTCGGTGATGGTGGCGTTCTGCCAATCATCGAAGTTAATGGCTATCACCTCACCGCTGATGGCTCCGTTACCGTTACGGCAGGAGCCCAGTGCTGCGTTTGCAGCCAGTCTTGCACATGTCAACATATAGAGTTGTTTTTTTTAGAGTTGAATAAAAAAAGAAGGCCGGGCGGTCAGGTGTTGCAAGCCCTCCCGCCCTGTGCCTTGATGGTCACTCTGCGTAGATGAAGTGATCGGGGTTGGCGATCTTGGCGTCCAGCATATCCTTCAGCAGGATGTAGTTGCCGCGTTTGGTCTTATCGTACCAGATGTCGAACTCGCCGAACAGCTTGCCCCTGGTGGGTGAACCCACGGCCAGCACGGACTTGGTGGTCAGCAGGGCGCGGTGCGGGTTGTAGAATGTGGTGTCGAGATCCTGATATGCCTGGATCATTTCATCCCATACCGGCAGGGGTATTACAGGGATGCCGAGGATGGTGAGCACTTGCACGCCCTCGGTCAAGTTGACGAAGGTCTGGGGCAGTTGCTTGCCGGTGAGGTACTGCTCGTAGGCGTCGGCGATGCTCTGGGTGACCAGGAACATGGGACGGTTCTCGATGTTGCGGTCATTCTTCATGGCGCGCAGCTTCATCGGGGCCTTGTACCACATGCCGGTCAGCAGCTCGTAGGCGGCCTGCGGTGTCATACCTGACATCTGGGCTGCCTTAGTTGCCTGGCTGTTAGCGGCGATGGTGATGCCACGCTTGGCGTCATCAGCGACATAGGCGCGGAGCTGCTTAAACAGACCGTCGATGATGTCGAAGTAACCGAGGTCCAGACCGTCGGTATAGGTTCCGCCGTCACCGGCCTCCTCTGCGTCAACATCGTTGAACCAGATGAGACGGTAGAGGAACTTGTACACTGCGCCGATGAGCACCTCGACCACGACGTTCATGTAGTCGGTGTCGGTCAGGTCGTCAATCTCTGTGCCGGTACGCATGCTATAACGGGCCATAGTGTCCTTAAGGTCCTGGGCGCACTCCTTAAGGAATATCTCCCACTCCTTCGGCTGCCAGACCAGCTTGCGGGTGCCGATGTTCCAGTCCTGGGGTTCGGGGTCGCAGCCTTGTCCCTTCTTACCTACCAGGCCGCCCTCGGTGATGAAGCCGACCTCTTTGTCTGCTACGATGCCGCCCCACATCTGATGGATAGCGGAAATCTCCGGCAGGCGCATGATACCCTCATACACCAGCTCGTTGATGTTGCGGATCTGCTCCGCGGTAAACGTGAACTTTGATAAGTCCAGGTTAATGGTTCCTTCTGTGTTTGCCATATCTCTGTTTTTTTGTTTGGTTGTTACTTCTTAACCCAGCCGAGCTTCTCGCGGCATTCCTGCTTCTGCTCCTCGGCTGTTTTCTTGCCTTCCTCCTTGCCCTCGCCGGCACCCTTGCCGTTCAGACGGCTGCCCGGCTGATAGTGGCTGCCCAGCTGGCCCTTCAGGTCGTTGATCTCTTTGTCGCGCTCGGCGATGGTGGCATTGGCTGTCTCCAGCTGCTCGCGAACCCCGGCCAATTCGGTTGCATGGTTGTCACACTCGGCCTGGTGGTCGTTTCTGGCTGTCTCCAGCTGGCCCTCCAGGTCGGTAACCTGTGCCTGGAGCTGGTTGCGCTCGGCGGTCAGTGTAGCCACGCTGTTGCGGGCCTCATCTCTCTCCTGCTCCAGCTGTGCGATACGGTCGTTCAGCTGTGCGGTCTCACTAGCAGCTGCACCCTCGGTGCCCTGCTTACCCTTAGCCTCCTCGCGGGAGACCAGAGCCTTCAAATCATTGAGTAATCCCATATTCTCTGAGTTGATAAAGTTCGTTCTTATGCCGGGCTGCTGCAAGCCGTCAGCGATGTCAAAGAGACGCTGTATGCAGTCATCCAGGGTGTTGATGGCGTCCACGAATACGCCCATAACTTCCGAGACGGCAAAGGTCTTGCCGTGGATCATGTCATCGGTAGCATCCGGAAAGGCGCGGCGTATGTCACTGCGGAATTCCTCGCCGTCCTTGCGTAGGTCTGCCACCAGTTCGCGGTCATTGTCATTGTCAACGATATCACGGTACCAGCGGTTCTTGTCGAAGCTTTCCGGGTCGTAGATCTCATGGAAGTCCTCGGAATCGAACTGGTTATGCGCGCCGTTTTTGAGTGAGAAAAATGACGCCAGCACACCGATGCAGCCCACCTCATCGGCAGGGTTCATGGCATAGACCTCATCGCACATGGAGGCCAGCCACATGCCGGCGCTCATGCAGTCGCCGTCGATGTGCATCAGGACGCGCTGACCGCGCTCATGTGCATAGTCGATAGCCTGACGGAAGTCATGACGCGCCCACGCGCTGCCACCCGGGGTGTTGACCTCGAAGATGTGGCCCTTGCAGAACGGGTTGGCTGCGCACTCCATCATGATGTCGCGCATATCCCTGGATCCGTAGGAGCACTCACCGCCGCCCCTGGTTATCGGGCCGTCAATAGTCATAACGTTGACAAATGGTACCTTCAGGTCCTCAGCGGCCCAGCGTCCGTACCATTCCCCCTCACGGGTCTGCTCATACGCCCAGAAGTCAATCTCACCCTCGGCGTTGACGGTTACGGCGCAGGGTGCCTTTTTCTGCACCTGGGCCAGCGGGGTGTGGTTCTTAAGGTTTCCGCGTATCACCTCCAGTACTCCATGCAGGTAGTCAGGTGACAGTGCCCACTCCTTATTCTTCAGAATCTCGATCAGTCCGTTCATGTTTCTTGTTTTACTCGTTTTCTTGCCCTCTGCCGCGTTATCTCTGCCGGGGTGGTCAGTTTATCAGCCGCCGGGGAGATAATCAAACAGACAGCCGGAGAATCGCTCCTCCGGCTGCAAAGTAAAGTAATGACCTATCGTTGCTGTTGGTTGTCTGCGTTACCACATTACGCGGGGGCAGGCGACGACAGCTTGCGGATGATACGGCGGACGTTCTCATCGGACATGTAGAACTTCTCGCCTGTCCGGTCGTAGGCGTCCATCCGTCCGGTCTCCTGACACATCTTCTGGAAATAGTCATACACCAGTACGCTCCTGCGCCACTCCGGAGTAATTACCTTTGCCTGCACCAGCCGCGTGAGCATGTCCTGCGGGATGCTTTTGATAAGGTCATATATTGTCATTGCCGTGCCAGTTGTTCGATGTTCACCTGTGTCTGTTCCGCATCCCTAAGTTCCGTCAGCGACAGCCATACCTGGACCTCCGCCACGGCCTCCTTCATTGCCTGCTTCATCTGCTCATAGTCCACGTCCGCACCGCCGATGCCGTTTCTTACGTCATAGCCCGTCTGGGGTACGCCTCCGTGCTTGCCTACATACGATATCAGGTTCAGCAGTTCGGGGAACGCTCTGGCCGGCTGCTGCGCCACGATCCGCTCGCCGCCCTCCGTCTCCAGCAGCACGCCTCCGCCTTCATGACTCGGACCTTGCACCTGACCGCCACGGCGCGCTTTCGGCAGCGGCTCACTCAATATGGCTGCCGTCTGTGCCAGACCGTTGGCGGCCACCAGCGCCGTCATAACCGGGGCTACATACACCGGCACCTCGGCCCATACCTTCATGATAGCCTGGGCCGTGCTCATTGCCACGGAGAAAAGCGATGACGCCCTTTCCCTTATCGCCTGCTTACGTGCCAGCGCCGCCTTCTCGGCATCCAGCTCACGGTCCATCTGCTTCACCTTCTGGTCGTACTGCCTCTGGCTTATCAGTCCGGCGTTCAGCCGTTTATCCAGCGTCTCCTTCTCCTTCTCGTTCCGGGCCTCGGCATCCTGCACCTCCTGCTGGCCCAGGTTCGTCAGCACCTGTCCCGTGTTCTGCAACAGGTCGGCGGCCTTGCCGGTGTAGTCCATCACGATGTCCATCTTGCGCTGGGTCTCCTTCTCGAACAGCTCCGTCAGCTGCTGCTCCAGTTCGGCCCGGCGTCCGGCGGCCAGTTCCTCCACCTCCAGCTCTTTCATCAGGTAGTCGCGCTTGATGCGGAACTGCTCATCGGCGTTGTCCCATGCCACCTGCAGGTCGGTTTTCAGCTGATCCTGACGGGCACGGGCTGCCTCGGCTATCTCCTGCTGCCTGGCCTGTCTCTGCTCATCGGCCTCCCTCTGACGGACGGCCTTCACCTCATCGGCCTCCTTCTGCGCCAGAGCCACGCGGTAATATGTGGCCTCCTCGAATGATATGGTACCGGCTTTCACCTGGGCCTGCAGGTCCAGCGTCAGCTGCCGGTACTCGTTGTGTATCTCCCTTATCTCATCCTCCGCGCCGCCGGTTTTCAGCAGTTTCTCCAGAATCGCCCCCACGGTCTGCGCCCAGTCCGTCACGGCCTGCTCCTGCTCCTTTAGCAGCCTCTCCGTCATGCGCTGCTCCTCCTCTGTCCGTTTCTTACGTTCTTCTGCTGACTGTTCTACTGACTTCTGCGCATCGGCAGCCAGCTCCGCCTCCATGTTGTGCATCTGTATCTGCGCCTTGGCCGTGTGTTGTATCATGTCGCTCCTCACGGTCACGGCCTTGATGTAGCTCTCAACATAGCGCGTCACCAACTCATCATTCGTCATATCGTACTTGGCGGCAATAGCGGCAACCTCCTTCAACCCGTCACTGGCCTCGGCCTTCAGGCGTGCTATTTCTGCCCTCGCATCTTGTATAACACGTGTATTGCCGCCGACTGCCGATGTGGAGCCTGCCGCCGACATGCCACCCGTGGCACCTACCATTCGGCCTCTCTCCACAGCCTGAGCACGTTCAGCATTCTTAATTAGTGTCTCCTGCTGACGTATGGCCTCGTTATACTCCAGTGCCTGACGTATAATATCCTTATTGCGATTGTATTGCTGTATATAGTACTCCAGCTCTTCATCCGACATCTTGGCCTGTTGCTGCAGCCGTCCTTTGTTGGCTTCCAGCTCCTGGTTGGCTATGTCCTGACGTACCTCGGCCAGATGTTCCTCGTTCTCCAACACCTTCTGTGCTGCCGCCAGCCTTTCCTCATCCGACTTGGTGCGGTCGCGCATCGTTATCTTCAATTGCTCGTTCTCGGCGGCCATCTGCGCCTCCTCGATACGCAGCGAGTTCTCACGCTCCGTTATCTCATCCAGCATGTCGGCAAACCGCTTGCCCTCTGTGTAGGCGGTACGTATGTTATCTATCAGTTCGTTCCAGCCGTCACCGCGTTGCAGGGAACGGATAAAAGCCGTGTACGCATCCTTCCATCCGGCTACCTCCATATTCCACCTGTCGCCTATCTTCTGGGTTGTCTTGATGAAGCTATCGCCAAAGTCTTTCAATCCTTTCACAACAGCAGCAATCAGTGCCACCCACAAGGCTTTAATACGTGTAAGTGCGCCGTTCCATGCGCTCTCATAGTTACCCACGTTCCTGGTGTGCGTGCCATAGGACCTCTCCAGTGCCATGACCTCCGCGTTCAGGTCGGCCACCACCTTCTCCTGGGCCTTATACTCCGCCGACAGCTCGCCGTTGGCTATCTTGATCGCCCGCAGCTTGTCTATATCGATTGACAACTGGGCCGCCTTGCCTTTCAGCGTGTCTTTATACTTGCCCTTCGCTATCTCCGCGTTCTGCACGCTCCGGCTCACCTCCTGTATCTCCTTGCGGTAGGCCTTCTGGCTCTCGGTGTTCACGGCCAGACGGTTCGCCAGCTCCTGGTATTGCTCCGTCTCGATCTGTTTAGCCGCCCGCAGCATGTCCATCGCCTTCTTCAGCTCCTTCTCCTCATCCTTGAGCTTGCTTATCTGCGTCGTGTACTGCGCTATTTCTTTTGTCGCCTGCTGGTAGTTCGTCTGTATGTCCAGCAGTATCTGTTTACTTTCTGCCATTGCCTTATATCTTAATCAGTTCAACATCGCAATCCATGCCGCCCTTGACGGACAGCTTGCGTATCAGGTAGTAATGCCCCGTCTGCCTCAGATAGACGGGTACCGTGAGGTCCAGGGCGTACAGGTCATAGGTGGTAAGCACCGCCCTCACCTTCAGCTGCTCCGGCTTGCGTATTATCGCTGCATACGGCTGGTAGCGGTTGTCCAATATCCACTGCCACCGCAGCTGCTCATCGTAGCGGGCCTGCATCTGGGCATGGAACAGCAGACTGGCCTTGCCTATCAGCATCCGCACCGGCTGGCCGTCGCCGTCATAGTCCCACTCGCCGTCATTCAGCGTCCACGCCGGTATGCGGTCCGTAGGTGACAGGGCAAACGCGCTCTTGCAGTACTCCCTCTCCGGCTCTATGGTCTCATCCTCCGTCTCCAGCACGCCCTCATACTGCGTGTTGTCATAGTCATCAGCCTCCGCCCACCGGTATATGTTAAGTTGTGCCGTGTCCTGCAGGGTGGTCTTGTATTCCTCCGGCCTGTTACCGGGCATGTTCACCTTCTCCGTCCAGTCCACCGCCTTCGCCTTGTTCGCCGCCAGCTGGTTAAAACTGATGAGCGAAAAGGTACGCCCGTCCAGGCTGTATGCAAACTTGCCCTGCATCCATAACAGATTCTTGACGAACTGCCCGCATGACATGTCCGGCAGGTTCAGCGCCACGGGGTATGCCGTCAGGCCTGTGCCGTATATCACCTCCTCCGGCTGGTCGGGGTCGGGGATTAGTTCCGCCTGCGTGAGATTGACGTTACTGAGCGTAGCAGGGTAGATTCCAATGTCCGCACTTATGGCGATACAGACCCGCTCATAGCCGCTCACGTCTATCACCTGGTCGAAATGGCAGATATAGTGCCAGTTATTCCCGCCTCCTGTCGGCGTGCTTATCGTCACGCCGTTGTCATAGTCCCAGCCGTTGCCGTCATCAAAGCACAGCTTCATGGCGCGTTTCACGTTGGCCGTGCCGTACTGGCTAGAATCAAAGGAACCGAACACCTGCACCCGCAGTTCATTCACGCCCGACACATCCATGATGCCGTATTCGTTCAGGTAGCCGTGTGGGTCGCTCACTCCGTCACCTACCAGCGTTGTGAGGTCAAACAGGTACGCCACCTCCCAGACGCGGGCGGTCGGCACTCCATAACGTGCAGCCTGCTCGGCCCTGGTCTTAGTATCACCGTTCCGGCCTGTCAGCGCCAGCGCATATTCCTTGCCGTCTTCGGTATCGGCCAGAGCCTGCAAGCCCGTCACGCCGCACTGCGTCTCCATTGCCGACAGCACGTCCTTCACCGCCACACCTACGCCCATACGACCGCCGCCGTACTGAACATACAGCATACGGTTCTCCGTGTTCGTGGCCGGGTAGTTGCAGTAGGGCCGTGTCAGCGTGAGGTCGCGCAGGCTAATGTCGAACAGCGTCTGCATCGCCGTGACGTTACCCCAGGTAAAGCACATCGTGATGCTGCCCTTGCCGATTGACAACAGGACAGCGTTGCCGTTAAGCAGCTGCACGCCGTCCCGCCTGTATATCACCGAGTGACGCAGGTAGGCGAAGTCACTCACCGCCTGCGTACCCGTATAGCCTATCACCTTCAGGTTGTGCCGCGTCATCGGCAGCGACACCTGGGTAGTCCTGTTGCTGGTGATGTTCTGGAAGTCCACCAGCACGGGCGACTGATAGATGAGTTGGACGTTGGTCTTGGCCGCCGTCAGATCCATCCGCTCCCCGTCGATGTATATCTCCTCTATCATAGCCCTAGAACTCCAGCACCGTCACCGGTATATCGAACGTAATCTCATAGTCGTGCAGGTGTGAGCCGCTGGCCTCTTTGTTCTGGTAGTCACTCACCGCCAGACTCAACTCCAGACGGTCACCCGCCGGGGTGATGATATGCGGGCTCACCGCCAGCTCCTGCAATATCCCGTTATCCCTGTCCGTCAGGTTCTCAGCTCCGCATGTGACCCTCTTGCTGTATTCCAGCCCGTATGGCTCACTGATGCTGATATCCGTGCGGGTATAGTCATTATACCGCATCCTCACGTCGCTGGTCTTGGCTGTCCGTTCGTAGGTCTGGAGCCGCTTGAACACGTAGCTCTCCACACCTCCGTGCTGGTTCAGCCACTGAACGGACAGCAGCGGCTCGCAGGTCAGCGTACCCAGCTGCTCCAGCGGTTCATCCACGCCGTCCTGGTTGTTGAGCCACGTCCAATACGGGGTGCCGATATGATACACGTGCCCGGCCTGGAACGTGTAATAGAAACCGGGGGCCGTGTAGGTCAGGTCATACCCGAACACCGCCGTAGCCTTCAGCGTCAGGTGTCCGTACTGCGCGAACTGACGCGTCCGGGTCAGCAGCCTCACGTCCGAGGTTACCAGTTCACCGTCATTGGTCGCGCCTGGTTCGTTCACGCCCCTCACGCACAGGTAGGTGGTGAATTGTCCGGCCTCCTCCAGACCGTAGGTACGGAACCGCACCGACGTGTCCACAGCCTCCCAGATGTAAGGCAGAACAGGGTACTGCTCCGGCTCCGTGTACCAGGTGCCCACCACTGCCGACACGTCAAACGTCGCCACGCCCTTTATCTCATCGGCAGTCAGCGTGACCTCCGGAGTATTGGCCGTCTCACGGTACAGCGGCAGTTCCACCGGCCCGCTGCCGCTCTCATCCACGTATGCCTGATAGGGTGTGCCGTTCAGTTCAAAATCAAAGGTCACCGCATCCTGGGGAATGGTGCTCCAGTCACCCACCGCGAACATGATGCGGCTTGACTTGAATATGATAGGCCCGCCGGTGTTATGATAGTAAACACCGTCCGTCAGCGACTTGGGTGTGCTCCACGCCTTGACTCCGCCCGCCGCGTTGATAGCGAGCATTGTCGCCATATTCACGGCCACCGCCGGCAGCTGGTCCTCGATCCCGAAGGTGTCATACGTCAGCGCCCCGTAGCCGTAGGTCCTGTTAAAGATGTTAGTTTGCATGATTGGTTGTCATTTTGATTGGTTCCCTAAAAAAGTTGTTATCTATTGCACCGATTACCAGCTGCTCGTAATACACGCCCAGACGGTCCGTCAGCGTCTTCACCGTCGCCTCTATGCCCGGTGTTATGATGTCACGCCGTCCGCCCTTGCGGTACAGCTCCGTGCCATAGCGCCTGATATACCAGGCCAGATGCTCCGCGGCCAGCTTCAGCTGTTGGTCGTTCATGCCCGTAGCCAGTCCGCGGATCCGCATCCATTGCGCCAGGTTGACCGCCATGATCTTTTGCGTCAGCTTGGGGTTCTGGCTTGCCTTGCGTGCCGGGCTGCTGCCTGTCTCCAACGCTCCCGTGTAGGGTCTGCCCCATATCTCGCCGATGATGTTGCCGCCCTCGATACGCATGCGGACCTCCAGCGCACGCAGCGTCTTGCCCGTCACCACCTGACCGGCCTGCTCGCTCCGTCGCCGTATGTCCTCGATACAGCTGCGCAGTGCCTCCTCCATTACCACGTACAGGTCCTTCATCGTCTCGCTTTCCGTGCCTGCTCCGTCAGGCGCTGGTGATACTCCGCCTCCTTGAGGTCAGCGTGCAGTATGCCGTACACCTTGCCCCACTGCCACCCCAAGATGACATCCGGGTCGGTGCCGAACTTCTCGGCCAGGGCCTTGATGGTACCCATGTGCCCGACCTCCTCATTCAGCCGCATCAGTCCGGCCTTCTGCTCCTGGTCCGTCGGCTTGTAGTTCAGTGTCCGTTCCTCCAGCTCCACCCAGTAGCGCAGGCCCTCGGTCAGACGCCCGAACCTGCGCACACGCATACGCGCAGGCATCAGCCGTGCGTTCCAGCCGTACAGCTCTCTCCAGCACGCTTTCAGCCGCTGGTACCACGTACGCCCCTCATCCGTCAGTATGTCACCTATGGCGATGCGCTGGCCGTAGCTGAACTCTCCGTCCTTGTAGTTCCACTCCCTCAGCCTCATAGCTCCATACATTCCGGTAACTGAGTCGTGAACCGCAGCAGGATGCCTGTCGCGTTCGCGTCGAACATAGGCGGCTCGGGGTCGGCCTGCCACTCATCCTGCAAACTCCAGCCGTTCTGTGTGGCAAGGTCTCTCAGGGCATTCATGAAGGGCTGTACACCGTTACGGCGCAGGCCGTCACGCACACGCTCCCTGTCCTTGGCCACACCCTGCATCGGTACCAGGTCCTGGAAATGGACCTCCAGCGTCAGCTCACGCACACGCTCGAAGCCTGTGATGATGCTGCGCTCCCCGTAGTACTCCTCCATCCAGATAGCAGGGAAGTGAGCGTTGTCCGCCTCCACGTTCTGCATCTGCCGGATGTCGTAGTACCATTTAAAGCCCGGACACGCGGCCTGGGCTATCTGCTCTAATCGTTCAGGTAATGTCATATCTATTTATGTTGTAGTTTGGTTTTGTCGTTTCAAAATTAGGGCGCAGCAGTGCCGCGCTGTTGGTTGTCTGCGTTACCTCATCACGTCCGGCTCAGCGTGCTGTGGCTCTCACGGTGGACCTTGATGTTGGGATATACGGCGTAACGCCCGGCATCCATGCAGTGATCATTGAAGGCGATAGGCTCGTTCAGCAGCTTACCGTCCTTATCCTTCTGCCAGGTATAGCCGCGAATCTCACGGATGAGGTTCAGGCTGCGCTTGGTCACGAAGTAACGATATCCGCGCATGGCCTGGAGCTGCTCCGCCTTCTTTGTTGACTTGAAGGCGCCCCACATGTTGAATCCGTAACGTTTCAGCTCCTCGTTAGTCTTGGGCTCCGCGGAGTCAGCCCACACCCTCACGCTGCGGGGTATGCCCTCCTGCTTCATGGCGGCGGCCATGTCGGCGTTCAGCATGCCGATGCGGTAGAACACCTCATCCCACCACACCTCACGCTTGCGGTTGTCGGTGAGGCTGTGTACCAGGGCGCTGGTGTCGTTGGTAAATCCGTAGTCCAGGCCGTAACTCTCGATCATGCCGTCTGGACGGTCCGCCGGAGCGGGCAGGTCATCCACCAGCGTGAACTCCGGGAAGATGAGACCCTCCAGCTGACCCAGCAGGCCCTTACCATAGACCCTCCACCAGTTCTCATCCTCACGGTTCGCCTCTATCTCCGCCACCTGCTCCTCGGTCAGGAACTCGTTATCCAGGTAGGTGCTGTGTATCACCTCCACCCTTTTACGCGTGAGCAGCTTCTCATCAATCCAGGACAGACGTTCCGGGTTGTAGTCCATCAGTATCAGTCCGGAGGTACGGACGGCCAGCTGCCGGAACGTGTCATATCGTAGGTGGATGGCCTCGTTAAGGAACAGGCGCTTACGTGCGGGGCCTTGCACCTTATCCGGCTGGTCAGCGCTGAAGAACTCCAGCTTACCGCCACGGGGGTAGGTGTAGGTCAGCTCCGACTGGTTCCAGCGCGGGTCATCCTTCAGGACCGTGCCCCGGATACGCTCGAAGTCACGGATGGCACCCTTACGCAGATGGGGCAGGCTCTCTGACACCACAGACGTGATGTCACCCGGCACGTCATTGCTCTCCACCAGGATATCCAGCAGCTGGAGCATGGCAAAGGTCTTGCCGGAACGCGTGCCGCCCACGTTAACCAGGTAACGCGGATGACGGAGCGCCGCCTGCTGTGTCTTGAAGAATACCGTAGTAAATGCCATTTTTCGACTTATAGATATAAGCGGTCAGGTGTTTTCTCGGGGTTTTACGAGACCATGCCTCCAAAAATTCTACCAATAGTTATAAATCGGAGTCGCGCAGGTCCTGTACGGCCTGCCTCTCCTCCTCACTCTTGACCACGATGGGACGTATGATATCCACCTCCGCCGCGATCTCCTGCTTCTGCCGCCAGCGCTCCGGTTCCATGTTGGTCAGGACGAACTTGGCTGCATCGACATCCGGTGCCACCTGGATAGTCTCACGGCTTGCCGCCACCGGCTGAGGATCGCCGTAGTACTCGCGGACCTTCTTACCGGTCAGCGGGTCATACTCCACCACCTTGCGGCTGGCCTTCTCCAGGCGCTCCTTCGTGAACTCATAGCCGGAGGCGCGCTTCACCAGGGCGTTCTCAACCGTGCGGACGGTGGTCTGGCGGAACACATCACGCGCGCGGGTGATAGCCTCGGCAAATTCGGAAACTTTCTGCCAGTTGGTGTACGTTCGTTCAGATATACCCATAGCTTTGCAGAAGTCCTTTACAAGGGCACCACAGGCCTGCGGATAGAGTCCGTTCCGTTCCACCCACGCCTCCGCCTCCTTTATCTTTTTTGCCGATAATTTCATACAAAACGCATTAAAACAGCACCAGGCAACCGTCGCTGGCTGCCTGTTCCTGTTGATTTATATTCTTGATTCTCATATATTCAAGTGATCCGGGTCACATTGTTCCGGTAGCAGGGTTACGGACCGGTTGAAGGCCCGCAGGTCCTGCTTTATGTAAAACGGGACGTTCCAATCGCGACAGATGCCCACAGCATCAGCTATGAACTTCTGCCAGTCTATGCCATTGTCTATGCCCTTATACTGGTTTATCTTGCCAATCTTAACATGGTCGATGAACGGTGCCACCTCACGGAGCAGGTTCAATGACTGCTCCGGAATGATGACAGGCTCAAAGGAAACCCATGTCCTGATGCCTGCCAGTGCCAGGGTATGCAGAGCCTCGATACGGTCCGATGGCAGAGCACCGCCCGGTTCCCATTCCAGGCTGTCCTTCTCATTGTCGAAGGTCAGCGTGGCGCCTACCTTGATGCGGTCACCGAACAGCTTGAACATATCCAGGTCATGAAGACAACGGCTGCCGCCCTTGGTCAGGATGGCGACCTTATGGCTGTAGCGGTTCAGTATCTCCAGCACCTTAGTGGTGGTGTCTGGGTTGACATCTGGATAGGGGTCACCGGTGAACGAGAGCAGGATCTGTTTGCCGCAGCCCTGGAACTTACGGGCCGATGCCTCCAGCTCCAGCCAGTCTATGTCAGCGGAGACAACATCGTGACGGTATTCGGGGTTCCAGTGCTGGAAGATGCGGGGTACGTAACAATAGGCGCAGCCGTGGGTGCAGCCTTTGAAATAGTTGAGAGCCAGGGGGCTATACTCCCTTGCTCTGCCGTTTGGTTCATAAATTTTACTCATAATTTCGGTTTTTAATTACTTTCAAATTTAACAATAATATCCACATTATCAAACAATTATGCACTATTTTTTTATGTAAAAATACTTTTTTCTGCCAAGAAAGAAACCGGTGGCGTGCTCATAGCCGTAGTCTGCGAGATACGACCACAGCGCATCATTGGCGTGTGCATTGATGAGCGTGGGTATCTTCTTGATCATTGCGTGGGTGAATCCGGCTCTCTCCAGCAGCTGGTCGGAGGTCCTGCCGAACATACTCTGTATATCGGTACAGATTATATAACCGCCAAAGTCATGCTCAATGACGAAGTTCAGCTGATTGAAGCAGGAGCCGTAGGCGTCGATGTCGATGATGTCAAACTGCGAGAGGTCCAGACTGGGCAGGAACTTCATGTTATCACCACCCAGGGCCAGCGGGTTTTTGCCGCGTTCCTTCTCGATGGACAGCATACGGATGTTGACGTCGGTGCGCTTCTTTACCTCGGACCACAGCAGCGACTTGCCGGCAAAGAGCTCCAGCACCGTCACCGTGTCCTTGCCGGTCTCGGCTACAACCTGAAGGCGCAAGCGTACCTTCGCATCAAAATGTGAGTTGTCCGTTTTCATCAGTTAGCTGCCGTTTCAATTTCCACAAACTTCAAATCCATGACGGCGGACAGAGCCTCCACCACCTCGGCGTGCCGGGTGATGTCATAAGAGAGCAGGATGTGGTGCTTCTTATATGCCTTCAGGTCCTTTGTCTCCATCTTCTCGCCCGGCTGCTCCTCGTTCTCGTTGCCGTCGAAGTCAGGGATGCCCCAGTCGCCGAACTGCACATCTTTCCAGTCGGAACCGAGAACATCCGTGTCCCACTGGCCGAAGCTGCCATTGTCCTTCATGGCGCGGCGTATCACGGTCTGGCGGTCCTCATCCGTCTCCGGATAGTATATCACGCAGGGCGCGGTCTCGCGTCCATTGGTAATACAGCCCTCATGTCGTAGGTTCCCGGCAAAGGTAAGGAAGGTCACCTTATCCAGAGGCACCACCAGCAGCGGACGGTCCTCCAGGAAGTCGGGATCCTCCTCGATGCTGGCGGCGGTACGGTCAATATCCTGCTGCGTCCATGTCCTGGGATTACGCGGCAGCCAATCAAGCTGTCCTTCATTCAGGACCACCTGACTCAGTCTCAATACTTTGTTTTCTTTTCTCATGACTTGTTATTTTGTTTTTGCTTGCGTCTTTTTCTCTCCACCCTGCCGTCCAGATTCACGCGAATATTGGTGAGAGGCGGTAAATTATACAGCAGACGGCGCCGTTCACGCTGGTACATCAACCGGCGGGTATTGCTGAGCTTGGCTCTGCTCTCCGGAGTCCATTTGGGCTTCCAGTCTTTCTTTTTCTCGGGCGGCCTGCGACCATCCCTGAAGGCGGCATCTGTTAATATCCTGGAGCGCTGATCATGATATACCTCGCGTTTATCCGAGAACTTAAGCCCCAGAGCCTTAGCTTTTCTCATGATGGTGTTGACACTGCATCCCATCCTTTCTGCAATATCTTTGTTCAGCATATACGGGTACATATCCCGCAGCTGCCTGTCATGCTCCTCTGTCCATGTATATGGTTTCATTTTTGATTGTTTTTAGCTGATATTCTTATCGGAAGTCCCGCCACCTCCCATGCCAGCAGTGCGGCATCCCTAACCTCCTGGTTGGTACGTGCCGGCAGGCCGGGCATGAACAGGGCGGCCTCCTCATGTGTTATCTTTCCGTCCTTACCTCTCCACAGCTTACGCAGCGGCTGCTGCATCATTACCGGTAGGCCCATATTCTCGCAGCACTCGCGCAGATGGCGGGCGGTAGCGTGACACATACCCACGCTGCGCCCCTTAGCGGCGCATACTCCCTTCGAGTCGTGTCTATTGTAGTGCCAGTTGACGCTGAAATCGCTGTCCTCTATAACCACCAGGACAGTCATCGGTTCCTGGGCGTGCTCCTGCTTCAGTAAGTTGAGATAAACAAGCACTCCGGGGAAGTCCAGCGCCTCGGCGTGGAGGATGCAACGGCCCTGCCTGTCTATGACCACCAGCCCGGACTTATCCACGTCCGGGTCTATGCCTACATAGTAGCGGGGATGTGCTATACCTGCGTTGCCTTGTATGTTGCTCTTATGAATATGCGGCAGATTCATTCCAGGTTTTTTAAAATGAAAGAATAAACAACAGACCAGGGATTCTGATGCCAGACGGGTCTCTTGCTCACTTTGTCAATAAGATAGGCAAACGCCTCCTGTGGCGTATTATGCACGTCCTCGACCCTCTTAACTCCAATACCTGGAACATAGACTCCGGGCACATAATAGAAGTTACGTGCACCTGGGGCGTGATACTCCTCAATGATGCCCTCTTTCAAACAATCATCATCAGAGATATTCTGTAAGCGTTCGATCCGGCGGTCAGATATCTCAATGCCAGAAGGCATCAAGTCAGCCCGCACATACATCTTATTGCTGTACCCTGCCGAATCCTCGCAGGTATGGTCCAGCCATTCCGGGGCCAGAAAGCCACGCTTGTTCAGAGCTTTATAACTCTCAGCAATCGCCACCACCTCGCCGACCTTATACTTGGCAACCTTGTCTAATATGATGTTCCAATCGGTGCCGCCGACGTTATCATCCTCCCAGAGTTCCTCCAGCGCGGCCTGCGTATCATAATCATCGATGATACGGCGCGTCATCGTCTTGCGGCCTGCGTGCACGGCCTGCGTGAGGCAAAACCTGTCATTAAACATTATCTTCTGCATATCTGTGTGGTTCTTTCCATTTGTTCAACATCCACTGAGGTTTACCATTCAGTAATCAATCTTAAACGGCCCGGTCAGGCCATGTTTGTTATCATAAATCTTCATCCGGCGGCAATCTCCGTTACAGCCCACCGTCAGGTGTATGCCGTTACCCATCCAGCCGCTCCTGGCGTAACAATGCCCGTAGCCGTAGTTACGGCACGCGCGGCGGTGATCCCGCCTCTCACTTGGTTCCTTCTGCTGCTCCATAGCCTTTCGCCTCCATTCGTCCCTGGGCCAGTGCCATCTTCACTGCCTCGTAATGTTCACCTCCCTTGCGTACTCCGTCCAGCCCCACACGGTCCGGATAGCTCATTATATACGTCAGGAACTTGTGCATCATCTGGTCATCGGTGCCCGTTCTGGTTACGGCTGCATAGATGAGGTCCAGCAGTATCTCCGCATCACGTCCGAAACTCTCCTGCTCCTTATCCTCCAGCGCACGTGTCGCGCCACGGAACGACCTGATATGGTACATCGCGGCCTTGTAGTGTCGTTTCTGTTCCTGACGCATGGTGTAGCCGCGCTCGCGGTTCCTTTCCTCGCACTCCGTCCAGAGCGTCTCCAGCACATCGGCCACCTCAAACGTCATGTTTGTCAGCAGCCGTGCCAGGTACTCGCGTTTCTTCTGCCACTCCGGCATGCCGTCAAGGTCGTGCAGCACCCTGTTCATTGATTCCTTCTTTTCCATTTATCGCATTATTAAATCTTTTTTCTATTTCGATTTCCAGCCGCCAGCCTTTCTCATCGTCCTTCATCGCGTCCAGGGTCTTTATTCCGTGCAGCAGTGTGGCGTGGTCAAGTCTTAACTCGCGAGCTGCAAAGCTGTTGGAATAGCCATGCCGCAAGAGTTCACGTCCTATCATCCAGCGCAGGGCAGGGAGCGGGCACTTTCTCTGCCTGCTGATTATCGACCTTGTGGAGAATCCGCTAACAGCGGCCATAATCGACAATAAATCCTTTGTCAGTGGTGTCATTGTTCCGGTTCTTTCCTTTGCAAGCGTTTAAGAGCAATACGGGCACGCCTGAGACGGTTGTACTCCGTCAGGTCATCCGGTCTCATGCTGACCGTGAGCCCGAGCAGGCCCAGCAGCGCATCCCTGTCGTCATTGCTTATCTTGTACATATCATTTCAGTCTATCAACAATAAGCTGCTCTCGGCGGCTAAGCGGCACATGAACGGCAGCTTTGGCGGCAGCTTTGGCGGCAGCTTTGGCGGCAGCTTTGGCGGCAGCTTTGGCGGCAGCTTTGGCGGCAGCTTTGGCGGCAGCTTTGGCGGCAGCTTTGGCG
>JAEIGA010001391.1_pt1 | contig 37696 bp, 45 predicted proteins | sample 9270691 | NCBI WGS metagenome assembly JAEIGA01 (sample SAMN17057246, study PRJNA624740) | gut metagenome | biome: biome; isolation source: fecal sample | host: Bos grunniens | place: China: Xizang | collected 2019
CAACAACCGCATAACCGGCACCATAAAATCCGGCACAGTCGCACGCAAAGTCAACATACGTCCATTGGACGGGTGCTGAAAAGTTAATTTATACGCAAACAAAAATAAATTATTCGTTTCTAACATTGCGCCCATCGGCCCATCCGCAGGCACACGACCACCATACAACGCGTCACCAACAATCGGCGCATTTAATGAAAACGCACTATGTAAACGCAATTGATGTGTACGACCCGTTTTTGGCGAAAATTGAACCCACGACACACACCCCGCCGCATTGGCCAACACAGAATATTCTGTTATCGCACGTTGTGGTCTTGGTCCCGTCCCATTATTCAATCGGGTTGGCGCATCCATCACCTGACCCTTTATGACAAAGTTATCAATCACACCGTGACGCGGACTGACATCACCATGTAACAAAGCCAAATATTCTTTGTGCGCGGTCTTTGCTTGGAATTGCGCGGTCAAAGATTGTGCTGCTTTATGATTTTTTGCAACAACCAACAATCCACTGGTTTCCCTGTCCAAGCGATGCACCAATGCAATTTTATCATACGGAAACATAGCGGCCGCCATTTTATCTATGGACTTTCTGATACCCGTACCGCCCTGAACCGCCAAACCCGCCGGCTTGTTAAAAACAACAACATCTTCATCATTATAGATAATACACTTTCTTAAACTCTCTAAATCCGACAAAGAAAATGCATTTCCATCTTCGGTTTTCTTTACCCGCACATTTGCATATTGCGCAATTGTTGGCGGAATACGTATTGCGTCACCATCACGCAAAATTTCAGTCCCCCGAACACGCTTAGAATTCACGCGTATCTGACCGCCACGACATAATTTATAAAACTCACGCTGGGGCATAGATGGGTACATACGTAAAAACCAACGCAACAAACGCGTACCGTCATCAACCTTGGAAACTTCAACAAAATCTGCCATACCGAACCCCCACTTGGCCCATCAGTTTAAACGACTATTCGCCATAAATAATCTGAACCGAATTAGTCCCATTTACCCCGACACAATTACCGGTTGCGCCACCATTTTTACCTTCGGATTCAATATAACCCACAGAATCAGACCACGCTTTGGCCACCAAAGCTTCGCATTCCGAACGATCCAGCCCATTAATACCAACAATAAACTGACGCGAATTTGCGGGATTGACATGCAATTCATACGTACCGCCATATGGATGCTTATTCGACATACCAATTGCATTAAATATTGTATTTCCATCCATATTTGAAAAATCATCATATTCGCCGTGCAGATTACGTACCATAGTCACCATCTGAACAACTTCATCATTAATTGCGGTCAATTTTTGTGTTCTCATTGCCGCCGAAATCATACCAATTGCCCCCACAGTGATGACCCCCATAATGGCCAACACACCCAACATTTCTATCATAGAACGTCCTGATTCATGTGTCATTTGCATCCTCACTTGCTATTATTTGCTATTTGATATTTATTATTATACCATAACAATTATGAATTTTCAATTTTCTGATTTAATAGAAAACGCACCTGCCGCCCCTGGGGTCTATAAAATGTACGACACCGACGGCAACCTGCTGTACGTGGGCAAAGCAAAAAATTTATCCAACCGTCTGCGCCAATATACAGACATATCAAAATTAGAATTGCACAAACAAGTTATGCGTTCTTTGGTCACGCGCGTTGAATGGGAAACCGTTGCAACCGAATCGGACGCATTACTGCGCGAACAAGAATTAATCAAAACGCAAAAACCAAAATACAATATAATGCTGACCGACGGGAAAATGTACCCTATGCTGGCCTTAACAACCGGCGACTTTCCACGCCTGTTAAAATTTCGCGGAAAAATATCACAGCGTCGCGACGTATACGGTCCCTACCCATCTGTTTCTGCATTAAACGAAACAATCAAAACAATTCAACGCGTATGCCAAATCCGCACATGCACAGACACACAAATGCGCAACCGCGCACGCCCATGCTTATTACATCAAATTGGCCGATGTTGCGCACCATGCTGTTTTCCAAACAACGAAAAATACGCAGAAAACGTGCGTACAGCGCGAAAGATATTAACCGGAGACAGTGCACCTATTATCGCAGATTTAACACAACAAATGAAAACATTTTCTGCAAAAATGGACTTTGAATCCGCCGCAATTATTCGCGACAAAATCGCCGCATTAACACACACATCAAATCGTGGTATACAGCGAAAACCAACGTATACACCAAATTTGAATTGGGATAAAAACGTATCAGAATTGGAAAATTGGCTGGGCATAAAAATAAATACCGCGGCCGTTTTTGATAATTCACATCTGTTCGGCAAACAGCCCGTCGGCGCAATGATAACCTTTGGCCATAACGGCTTTGATAAATCGGGCTACAGACATTTCAAACTGCGCGACAAATCACGCGCCGGAAACGACATTGCAATGATGTCCGAATTTGTACGCCGTGCAATTGAACACACCCCCACCCCCGACTTAATAATTGTCGATGGCGGACCTGCGCAATGGAACATCGCAAATCGTGCCGCAAATGGGATTCCGGTTATGGGCGTAACCAAAGGCGAAGTACGCGACGGCGATGAACATTTTATATTACCCGATGGAAAAATCTCACACGACCTGCCAAAGGACAGCCCGCTGTTTTTAATGCTGCGCACTGTACGTGATGAAGCACACAGATTTGTAATCACATACCACCGCAATGTACGCGCAAAACAAATGACTGCATCCGTTCTGGACGAAATAGACGGCATTGGACCAACACGCAAACGCGCCCTGTTACAACACTTTGGTTCCGTTCGCGCAATTATAGATGCCGACATAAACGCATTAAAACACGTTCCTGGTCTTGGGAAAAATGCCGCAGAAAAAATATATGCCCATTTTCATTCAGAAATGGTATAATTACACCATCAAAACAACAAAAGGAGAAACAATGAAATTCTTTGTAAACTTTTTATCCGCATTTCGCATTGCTGCGGCTTTTGCGATTATCCCAACACTGATGCTACACATGCCATGGACTACATTTATTCTATACGCCTTGGCGGCGGTATCCGATTGGTTTGACGGCTATCTGGCACGCAAATACAATGTATGCAGCAAAATTGGCGGTGTTATGGACCACATTGGCGATAAACTATTGGTCGTTAATACTATGATTATGTTGGCGATTTTAATGCCCACTTGGTTCATAATCATTCCAATCATCATTATGATTGCACGCGAATTATATATTTCCGGATTACGCGAATTTCTGGGCACACAAAAAATAGAAATGCCTGTTCCAAAAGCCCGCTTTTCTATGGGCAAAATTAAAACCACATTACAAATGATTGCGATTGGCGCACTGTTGTTAATTTTTGCAATTGCAACATTAATCACCCCAACAAGTGACAGTCAATTTTTAATGGTAATGATTTATATTTTACCAAATATTGGCATATGGGGATTATGGTTGGCATTAATTGCATCAATATGGTCTGCGGCACAATACACAATGACATTTTTGGGCCACTTAAAAAAGATAAAGTAAAAATGCTCTATACGCATAAAAACCGGCATATTTGCCGGTTTTTATTTTTTATCAGAACCAACCTTTTTTCTCTTTTTTGGTTTCTGCAAATTCGTTTAATAACTTCTTTTGTTTATCGGTCAATTTGGTTGGAATCTGTATCGCAACGTCTATATACAAATCACCAAACGTACCACTGCGACGAACTGATGGCATACCGTGCCCACGCACACGCAGTTTTTCACCAACTTGGGTTCCGGCCGGAACTTTTACATCCAACTTTTTATCATCAATTGTTTCAATTTCTATTTCACCACCCAAAGCCAATGTTGTAAACGGCACATCTACACGCATCACCAAATCATTACCACGACGTTCAAACCTGTTATCGGGACGAACATGCACATCAACATAGAAATCACCCGCAGGCCCACCATTTGCACCTGCTTCGCCTTGACCGGCCAAACGCAAACGCGCACCATCTTCTATACCGGCGGGAATTTTTACCTCTAATGTACGTTGTTTATTGATTGTACCCGTCCCGTCACAATCTTTACATTTATTTGAAATCTTATGTCCCAAACCATTACATTCCGGACAAGGTTGTTCCATCGCAAAGAAACCTTGGCGCGCATGCACAAAGCCCGTTCCACGACAGCGTTCACAAACCGGTGCCGGCTTGCCATCCGCCGTACCATATCCGTGACATTTTTCACATGCAACATTACTGGAAAATTTAACCGTATGTGTTTTACCGAAATATGCGTCTTTCAAATCAATCACAACTTCATCCAACAAATCACGTCCGCCACGCTGTGACGCACCGCGCCCACCGGCCCCACCACCAAAATCGCCAAAGCCAAATCCACGCATTGCTTCACGCAGAATATCTTCCATACCGCCGCCACCACCCATATTAAAGTGGAACACACCATCACCAAATGGATTTCCACCAAAACCCGCACCGGCCCCATTACCACCGGCAAACGCAGCATCGCCATAACGATCATATTCAGCGCGTTTTTGTGGGTCCTTTAAGATATCAAATGCATTATTAACTTCTTTGAACTTTTCTTCTGCATCTTTATTATCCGGATTTCTGTCCGGATGATATTTCATCACCAATTTATGATATGCTTTTTTAATATCTGCATCGGATGCATCGCGCGCAACCCCCAGCACTTCATACGGATTTTTATTCATTTTATTCTTCCATCTGTTTTCGGTTAATTGATATATAAATAAGCCCCAAAAAAAATTCAACCCCAAAATTAAAATTAGGCCAAAATTCTTTATACTTGCCAAAAATTGAAAAATGTTTTAATAATATGGCATTATGACAGAGAAAAAGACACAAACATACGACGCATCAGATATTCAAGTATTAGAAGGTCTGGAACCGGTTCGCCTGCGCCCCGGCATGTACATTGGCGGCACAGATGAAAAAGCATGGCACCATTTGCCAATTGAAATTATGGACAATTCAATTGACGAAGCGGTTGCAGGTTTTGCAAAAAAAATTACGGTTCGCTTAATTGATTCTAAAACAATTGAAATTACCGACGACGGCCGCGGAATTCCGGTTGACGAACACCCAAAGTACCCCGGCAAATCCGCATTAGAGGTCATATTAACAACACTGCATTCGGGCGGTAAATTTAACAATAATGTTTATAAAACCAGTGGCGGTCTGCATGGTGTTGGCTCGGCGGTTGTAAACGCATTATCATCGGAAATGATTGTAGATATTGCACGCGACGGATACAATTGGCATCAAACCTTTTCACGTGGGATAACAACATCACCTATGACACGCGGTGACGCAACCAAAGCCCACGGTACAAAAATCCGTTTTACAATTGACGACGATATTTTTGGCGCAAACGCAACATTTAAGCCAATAAAAATTTATCGTATGGCACGCGCCAAAGCATTTTTATCACGTGGTGTAAAAATTGATTGGCATTGCAATCCGGATTTATTAACCGAAGATATGAATATACCGGCCACGACAACATTCTTTTATCCAAATGGTGTTGCGGACTTTCTGGCCGAAAAAACGGATACCAAACCGCGCATTTTGCCACGTATTTTCAGTGGCTCGGTCGATTTTCCCGACGATTGTGGTCGCATAGAATGGGCATTAACATTTTTAACCGACGAAAACGGCGCGGCATCGGACGACGGATTCTTCTCGTCTTATTGTAATACAATTGCAACGATTGACGGTGGCACACACGAAACCGGATTCAAATCCGCAATTACCAAAGGTATCAAAGCATATGGCGAAAAAGTAAATAATAAAGCCGCTGCAACAATTATCGGTGAAGACGTTTTTGATTCTGTTGCCGCGATTGTATCTGTTTTTTATAAAACTCCGCAATTCTTGGGACAAACCAAAGAAAAATTATCCAACCCCGAAGTTGCCCGTTTCACAGAAAACGCATTACGTGACCCATGGGAAATGTTTTTGGCATCCGATCCCAAAACCGCAAACGCGTTATTGGAATTTGTAATCAATCTGGCAAATGCACGCATAAAAACCAAAGCAGTCAAAGACGTTGCACGTAAAACCCCAACTAAACGCATTCGTATGCCGGCAAAATTGGCGGACTGTTCAAAACACGGCATTGCAGGCACAGAATTATTTATCGTCGAAGGTGAATCGGCGGGCGGTACCGCAAAACAGGCACGCGATCGTGCAACCCAAGCGATTATGCCCCTGCGCGGTAAAGTTTTGAATGTTATATCAAATTCCGATGAACGTTTTGGCGCAAATAAAGAATTAAATGACTTAATCGATATCATTGGTGCAGGTACCGCAAAAGATTGGAACGAAGATAAATTACGCTATGAAAAAATCATTATCATGACCGATGCCGACGTAGACGGCAGTCACATCGCATCATTATTAATGGCGTTCTTTTACCAATATATGCCACAATTAATTTACGGCGGTCATTTATATTTATCATGCCCCCCATTGTACAAATTGACATGCGGCACAGAATCAATTTATGTTGATACAGATGAAGAACTGGAAAATCTGAAAGCAACAAAATATAAAAACAAACGTGTCGAAATCTCACGATTCAAAGGTTTGGGCGAAATGATGCCAAACCAATTAAAAGAAACAACAATGTCACCAAAGACACGCCGCTTGATACGTGTTGACCTGCCACCACGCACCGAAGAAGGTGCCGAAGACACAGAAAAAACACGTACAATCGTTTCCGAATTAATGGGCAAAAAACCTGAATTCCGTTTCAAATTTATAACGGAACACGCCCAATTTGTAAAAGATTTATTCGTATAAAAAATCCCCAAAACGGGGATTTTTTTTATTCAAATCTGTAAATTTTTATATAACTAACACTACTGCTGTTAACGGCACCACTGCCACCGGCACCACCATTTGTGCCTTTGCCCGTACCAAACAAACCACCCGTCGCAACCGCGCCACCGCCACCACCACCGTATGAATATGCCGTCGTACCACCACACGAATATGCAACATTGGCACCACCGGCACCACCGGGTGCAGATGACGAACCAAACAAACCACCCATAGATGCATCACCACCTTTGCCACCACCTGTGGATGATGCCGCCACACCCGCCAATCCATTATACAAAAATCCCGACGATGCACTTCCCGCAGTACCACCAACGGCACCACCGCCGCCGGCACCACACACAAACCCATTAGACAACCAATCGTCCGCACCAACAGACCCCGCGCCATTTCCGCCGGCCGTCATACTGCCTTTACCACCGGAACCACAATCTCGTGTCGCACCACTGGAATCTTTTGCCTTGGCGCCATCGCCACCTTCACCACCATTTGATATGGTCGCCACGCCATTAACAACAAATATACTGGGCGCGCCTGTTGCACCGCCACCGCCGCCGGATGCGATACTGCCACTGGTATTAACAGAACCATTTGCACCATCACCACCACGCAACATATAAACCGTTGTATATGTATCCAAAGAAAAAGTATAAACTGCGGGCTCTGGATTTTTCCCAGTACCCGCATTATTTCCACCGTCGCCACCGCGTCCCCCCATCACTTCAACGGTATAACACCCCGGACGCAATTCCAACGTTTCACAGGTATTCAAAGATGTCACAGTATGATACAAAGACGATTTACCAATGGTATAAACAACACCATCTTTTTTTACCTTTAAAGAATCCGCACATGCACCAACCGATGCAGGCGCATAATAAACCGCCCCCGTCGAATCCTTTATCCCCAATGCAAATTGAGTTGTCCGAACACTATCCACGGCAATTTGAATATCTGCAACATTTAACACCGGCATTCTGCACCCCGTTAATTAAACCATATATAAACCTGCCCTTCTGGTGGCGTACCAGATGGCTCTGCAGATGGAATAGTTGAAAATCTAATATCATTTACATTTGCTTTGGAATCCAACAAATCATCAACCTGATTCTTGGTATAAACATCTGGTTTATTTTTGATATAATTTGATGCATTTACATCCGTTTGATTCCAATCGGGTTGTTTTAATGTACCAACAATTGCATCAACATATTCCCGTGATGCCAAAACAACCTCGGCACGCGCAACAGACGCATTCAACGATGCCACAGCAACAAGCACAAATAAAATCGCAGAAAAACGTCTAATAATTCCCCCCCATACAAAAGTACGCTGTATACAATTCCTCATAGAATATTATAGCATATAACGACTACAAAAAAAAACAGAAATTCGGCGCAAAAAAAAAAAAAAAAAACGAAAAATCAATAACTTACACCAAGAAAATCACCCCCGTGCACCAAAGAAAATCAAAAATAATGATTTAGATAAAAGTGAAAACACCGGCGTAGTGTACAGAAGTTACATGAGCCGGTGTTTTCGCTTTTAGATAAATTATTAGATTTAATTTAGTGGTGCCCCCCAGTGCTGCTGAATACTACGTTCAACATCCATCGGACTTACCAATACCTGTGGCGTCAAGATAACAACCAATACTTCACGGGTAGCCGATGTTTCACGTGAACCAGACAATGCCATAAAGTCCGGATCGCCCAAACCATAACGTGTATCTTCACTGGTCTGTTTTTCAAAGCCGGAAACGACCAACATTTGTCCCGATTCCATAATAACTTCTTGCATGAAACTGCGTTCTTCTACTTCGGGCAATTGCAATGTTACTTCACCAATTGTCTGGGTCGACATACGCAACAATTCACGCACCGACATACGGAACAACAATAAAATCTTACCGTTGTCCAAGACATTTGGCAACAACTGCATTGTAAAGCCCGTTTCCAAATCATCTTGGTCAACCGTACTGGATTCAACCGTTGTAAAGTTACGTGATTCAAAGCGTTTGATATACCCCGTTGTACGCGTATTGCTAACCGGTGCAACACGATTTGAACGCGTTGTTACACCAACATTTGTAACCAAAGATACTTTACCCTGCTTTGCCAATGCTTCTATCAAAGCGTTACTGCCCGCGGCACCCGCCAAGGAACCGTTCATAATCTGATCGTTTGTATATGCGCCTTCGGCCAAACTGCCATTTTCCATATGCGTTGCACCCGTCAATGCCGAAACAGTATTAGACAACACCGCAATATTCATAGAACTGGCTTCGGTTGATGCCAAATTATTTTTTGGATTCGCAACAATATTCAAACCAGACGTTGAATTAATTGCCGCCGCCAAATTCAAACCAAACGCAGAATCATTTGAAATAGTTACCTGTAAAACCTTTACATCAATTGTAATCAATTGACTTAAACGTTTATTTTGACGTTCAATATATTCCCCAACACGCGACAAAATCGAAGGCGATGCTGTAACAGTAATCGTCCCCAAACTGCGCGAAACGGTAAAGTCCGCATTACTGCTGTTACCGATAATAGATGAAATTGCGCTTTCTACTTCATCCCATTCTTTCAAAGTAGATGCCAAAGACACTTCATTTGAATTGTCTGTTGAAACCGACGTCTGATATGCCACTTCGGTCCCCAATGCATACAATGTAAATGTACGCGTCTCTGTTTCATAGAATACAATTGAATTTTTATCATAATACCACAACAAATCTAAATCCGTCGCAACCTGAGATAACAATCCGGACAACTTACCCGTATATGCAACATTAACCAACTTTCTTAATTTATCTGCTGCAACTTGACTGTCTATTTTAACGGGGATACCGGTAATAGAATAAATATCATTTGCCAAAACCTGTAAAGAAACCGGTTCGTTCAACAAGATAGTAACACCCGTATCGGATTCAAATTTTGCCGGCAAATTATTTCTGTGTTCCAAAACAACAGATTTATTTCCCAACCACACACCTTCGGACATAGAAACAGTATCACCACTGGCCACTTTGGCGCGCGGATTTTTCGCCATTTCAAATGCATCATATGCATTAATAAAATCTTGGTCAACAGATGCCGCCACTTGGGCCGATTCACGCTTTGCACAACCTGCAACGCACGCCACGACCAAAGCACCCATAACAACACGTTTCAACATTTTTTTCATCTATTTTCTCCTACGGCATCTGAACAACGAATTATTCTTCTGTGGTTGAAATCACCAATACTCTATTACCTTTATAGAATTTTGCATATGGGATTGGTGTCGCACGACCAAAGTTACGAACCAAAGCCGACGCAACATCAACAAAACGACCTTTGAAAACAGCACTGGCTTCTATTGGATATTCACGTGCAGTTGTCCAAACCAAATCCCAACCTTCTTTATCACACCAAGATTGCAATACCTCACGCAATGTTTGACCATTTGCAACCACCCAAGAACGAACTTGGTCAACCGCCTTAACCGGCGCTTCGGCATCTGCAGATTCATTAACCGCAACCATTGTTTCTTCGGTTGTAACAACCGTTTCTTCGGTCACAACCACAACATCACCATTATCTGCACGGAACGCAACCGCACGATTTCCGGCCATATCCTCTACAATCATACCGCTTTTTTCAGACACAACGACGGTTTGACCATTTTTGTCCGAAATCGCCACCATTGTTTCACCCATTGCGTCTTCTATTACCTGACCAACGTCAGATGGCACAACCATCATTTCACCGTTTTGATCACGCACCGCAACCGCACGATTACCATTTTCATCTTCGACAACACGACCGGCATTTTCGGCAACAACAAACATATCACCCATACCCGCATCCAATGCAACGACCTTGTTACCACCCATATCCTGTTGCAACGAACCAACCGAAACTTTTGCAACGGTTGTAACATTTTTACCATCGGCCGTAACACCAGAAACCTTCATGTTATTTCTGGCGGCAAAACCTTCGTACGTATCGGCATAGCGGCCACAGTTTTTACGTCCACCACGCGAAACGGCCAAAACACTGCCCCCATCGTCTTCCAAAACTTCACGATGCAACAATGGCATTTCAGAATTATTGGCACATTCATCATCAAAACCAACCGGAATCTGATTTCCGTGCAACATATTTGCACCGCCCGACCAACCCAAGAATTGACCACGTGTACCCAAATTAAAATTATTTTCAACGACCAAATCCGGACCAACTTTTGTCACAACACGCACAGAATCATCCATTGATTTTTTTGAACACAAACCATCTTTACAGCCAACCTCTACATCGGCATCCGAACCAACCAATGGCCACGCGGGTATATCACGCGCCATTTTGAACGACGCACGGTTAATAGGTTCCGTTTGAACATCTACGATTTCATCAATATATCTTTCTTGATCATAATAAACCTGTGACGTAACGGCCTGAGGTGCATCATCCGATGCAAAACAGTACCCAGCAGCGGTTGCGAACATCGCAGCAATCAAAAATTTGCGGAACATAATTTAACTTCCTTTTCCTAATATTATTCCTATCTTATGTATTATTATAACAATTTGACCGAATCTGTGCAAGACCTAAAACACACATAAAACAACCTTAATTTTTAACCACAGATAAATTCAAACGAATCGAAAAAAGTATGTTATACTAACACCGACAAACAAACTAAATCCATGGAGGCACAGAAATGCAAAACATCATAATGTATATATTTTTTGGTCTGATAACAATCACATGCTTTACGATTGCGTTTTATATACATCGCACACACACCCAAATCACAGACATTAACAAGACATTGGAACACCAATATAACCTGATTGTAAAAATGCAATCGGTATTAAAAAACAAATACGCGACAAATGCCATTGCCGAAAACGCCGAAATGATTTACCAAGATTTACTGCAAAATCTGATTCCGATTATGGCGGCAATCGACGTAATGCCACGCAACACCCCCGAACACCCACTGTGGCGCGCACTGGGTGGCATAATGGACGAATACGCAAAAAATCCATTTGCGTTGGAAAAATTACGTCGCGCAATTAAGTTGGATTCTGAAATCGCACGTGTTGTCGATAACTATATGCGTCGCGCAGATAATTTCTTGCACCATTTGACAACAACGGAACCGGATGGTTTACTGTCCAACACATTTACAGACGGCCTGTTGGGGCAATCATTAACCTTCTTTGCCCAAGCCAAACAATTGGCCACCCAAGGATCATAGAAATAAATGTCAAAACTGTCGCCCAAACTTATCCGCGAAATATCCGCCAAACGTCAAGAGCCCGATTGGTTGTTACAATGGCGTCTGGACGCGTATAAGGCATGGCGCCAAATGTCCGAACCACATTGGGGGATAATTGATTATGCGCCAATTGATTATGACGCACTAAATTATTATAACGAACCCGCACCGGTGGACAATTCAGACCTTGGCGCAATATACGACAAAATGGGATTACCCGAAAATGAAAAACGCGCATTAATGGGTATGGCCACAGACACGGTCATAGACAGCCGTTCCGTACACACATCATACACAGCCGAATTACAACGTTTGGGAATTATATTTATGCCAATGTCCGATGCGGTCATACAGCACCCCGAACTGGTAAAAAAATATTTGGGCACCGTCGTACCAAAATCCGACAACTTCTTTGCGGCATTAAATGCGGCGGTATTTTCCGACGGCACTTTTGTTTACATTCCACCAAACACAAAATGCCCAATCGATTTGGCCAGTTTTTTCAGAATAGAAACCGCAAAAATTGGACAATTTGAACGCACATTAATCATTGCCGACACCGGCGCCGAATTAACCTATATGGAAGGTTGCAGCGCCCCCCGCCGTCCAAACCACCAACTGCACAGTGGCGTCGTTGAAATCGTCGTATTGGACAACGCAACTGTAAAATATGCAACTGTACAAAACTGGTTCGCGGGCGACTTTGACGGGACCCAAAATATCGGTGGCATATTAAACTTTGTAACAAAACGTGGCAAATGCGCAAACAACGCAAAACTGCTATGGACACAAATGGAGATTGGATCCGCCCTGACGTGGAAATACCCATCCACAATTTTATCCGGAAACAATGCGTCCAGCGACTTTTATTCTTTATCTATTACACGTGGCGCCCAAATGGCCGACACAGGCACAAAAATGATACACATTGGCAACAACACAACATCAAACATCGTGTCATACGGCGTTGCATTGGATTCTTCGACCCAAACATTTCGCAGTTTGGTTTCTTTTTCTGGCAACAACTGTACAAACGCATCAAAATGCGACACACGTTTAATTGGCAACCACGCGACTGCGAATACCCTGCCCCGAATTATCCACGGTGGCGCAAACAACGACATATCACACGAAGCAACAACCGGAAAAATAGACGCCGCAACATTAACATATTTGAATATGGCGGGCATTGATACCGACGCAGCCACCGCATTAATTATTGGCGCAACGGCCGCACCGGTTATTTCACGTCTGCCGATGGAATTTTTGGTTGAATCAAAACAATTAATACAAATGGCATTATCCAAGGATTGATACAATGTTAGAAATCAAGAACTTAAACGTATTTCTGGGCGAACGCCAATTACTATCAAACATAAACTTAACCATTACCCCAGGCGAACATCATCTGTTGGCGGGACATAACGGCTGTGGCAAATCCACATTGGCAAACACCATTGCCGGCAACCCCGAATTCGCAATCAAATCCGGCACAATCAAATTTGACGACCGCGACATTACAAATGAAAACACTACAACGCGCGCATTAATGGGAATATTTTTGGCATCACAACACGTTCCCGAAATCCCCGGTCTGACGGTAATCAGCTTTTTAAAACACTCTTGTGCGGCCCACACACATTTTCAAACAGGCCACGATTTATCTATGGCAGAATTTTTAGAAAATCTGGAAACCGCACGTACAAAATTAAATATCCCGCGCGAATGGCTGAATCGCAGTATTAACGTCGGATTTTCCGGTGGCGAACGCAAAAAATTAATGCTGTTACGCCTGCTGTTAACAAAACCAAAACTGGCAATATTGGACGAACCTGATTCTGGTGCCGACCAAGAAACCCAGCGCACAATTGCCGAAACAATTGCGTCAATGACCGACACCACATTTTTGATAATCAGCCATCAAAAATCCTTTACAGAATTAATACCTGTAACCGGCACAACTACTTTATCGAACGGGAAAATTATGATATAATCAATCCAAACAAAACCAAGGGATAACAAAAATGAGAGAGAATAAAACAACCAAATTAATATCTTGGGTTTTATGGAAACCATTACAGTTTTCGGCCCTGTTCGTGGCTTTAACAATCGCATGTTCGACAATATTATTTGGCACCAAAATACACGCATTACAAATCGCCACACCAATCATCACAGTGATATTGGGCATACTGCTGCTGGTACGCATGTTACCCAGCACAACATACATCAATCGTCGCAGCTTCATATTAACCACCAATACCATATGGATAATCAGCACATTGGCCATCGCAATAATCGCCCCAATTATCGCGAAATACAATGCACCTGACACACCCATAGCAACCAATTGGTTTTTACCAACACTGGAATTAATCGCAATGGTTATGTTGGGGATTTACGCATTGGGACTGACTGTAACCGCCATTTATTTAACCTATCGTCGTTTACGCACATTGAATATCCCATTTTGGAAAATCGTACTGGCATACCCCATTGGTGTATCCGCTTTGACGGCAATGGCATACATATTGGACACAGGCGATAAAAATAGTCCTTGTATTGAATCGAATTCAAAGACATTAAATAAATTAACCGATTGGACAATGGCGCGCCCACGCAACGCAATAATCCTGTACACTTTTGTATTTCTGGCCACCAGTATGTTCACCAGTGGTTTTATCGCATTACTATTAAACCTGACGGCGATATTAATTATGGCATTAACCGTTGTTAACGTCGGTCAAAAGAACTTTATCAAAGACATGGGTGGCAAATACGCAACCGTATGCGTGATAATGAATTTAGTTGTCATTATCGCAACATCATTGTTCTTTACACTGGTCCCTGCAATAACAGACCCAGTTACAATAAACATTAACGACACAGTACCTGCCGTTGAACAAAATATGTAATCACACAAAGGACAAATCATGCGTGGAATATTTACATTCTTGGCCCTGCTGTTACTACTGTGGTTGGGGCGTTCAATTTTGATACCATTATTAATCGCGGCATTTTTATGGTACCTGTTAAACGCAATTTCCGATTACTATCGTCGGGCCTTGCCACGCAAAGAAAACTCACGCTTTTGGTCGCGCGCATTTGATTGGCTGGCCAATCTGTCATCATTTACCACATTGGCATTAACCATATATTTCTTTGTGACTCAAATCCGCCCCATGTTCTCTGAATTGGTTGCTGCACTGCCTGCACTACAATCAAAATTGATTGAATTGGGCGAATACATGTCTGAATCATTAGACATCAAATTTGACGCATCAATGTTACCCAACATTACCCAAATGGCATCAAACATAGGGTCGTCGATTGCCGGCATCGCCACATCCATGGGCATGGTTATAATATATCTGATATTCATGTTTGTCGAACAAAGCACATTTAATCAAAAATTTGCATCAATGTTTCCGTCCCGTCGTCAATCAAAAAAATTACGCTATATACTGGACAGCATTGATACAAACATGAAAAAGTATCTGTTTGTAAAAACCGCTATCTCTGCAATAACCGGCATTGTTTCATACATATGGCTGCAGGTAATCGGTGTTGAATTTGCAGGCGTCTGGGCATTTATCGTATTTATCACCAGTTATATTCCAACAATCGGCGCATTTGTTGCATGCGGATTACCAATTTTATATTCATTGGTCACCGCCCCTTCATTACAACAACCTTTATTAACAGCGGTCGGGTTAATCGGTCTGCAAATATTATTTGGAAACATTATCGAACCCAAATTAACGGGCAAAACCTTAAACCTGTCTACATTGGCAATATTAATCAACTTGGTATTCTGGGGTATGGTTTGGGGCATTGCCGGTATGTTTTTCAGTGTCCCTATGTTGGTTGCCGTTTATATCACATGCGCACAATTTGATTCTACACGCTGGATTGCGGTATTACTGTCCGCAGATGGCAACATCCCCGACAAAAGCGACGAATAAAAAAACGCGCTATACGCATTAAAAACGGGCTTTTTATTACAAAGCCCGTTTTATCATTGCAATTGCATTTTCTAAAATCACACGTGCAGATTCAGAATCCAACCGTTCTTTTAAATCACGAACACGCACGCGGCCCATTTCATCTTGTGCGGTGGCCGACGTCAAATTTTCTTCTATTGTACAAATCGGCAAATCGGTCACACTGGATAATTCTGTAACAAATTGCTTTACCAAACGTGTCGTATCTGATTCCGATCCATCACCACGAACCGGCAAACCAACTACAATACCAACCGCCCCCTCTTCTTGGGCAAGACGCGCAACAACCGCCGCATGATTATTTGCACCACGCACAATATTTATCACCGGTCGCACAAAAACAAATTCATGCGACGGATCAGATATCGCAACACCAATTCTGCGTAATCCCCAATCAATTCCCAATATACGTCCCGAACGTGGAAAACCCTTGAAATCTGGCAAAATCATTGTATAATCCCTTTACTCTATAAATAATAGGATTGAAAATGGCATTTAGCAAGCAACAATTACAAAAATTCGCAGACCTGATTAAGATTGAAATATCGGATGAAAAATTGGCCGAAATGAACATTGATTCGGTCGTTGAATGGTTGGATAAATTACAGAAAATTGACACAACGGGCGTTGAACCATTGTTAAACCCATCTGAACACAAATTACCAACACGCCAAGACGTTGTAACCGACGGTAATATTCGCGATTTGGTTTTGGCAAACGCACCCGACAACGCCGGCACATCACGTGGATACTTTGCGGTACCAAAGGTTATGGATGGGGATTAAGTAATGTCCGACACAAAACAAAACATTCCCGTGAATATGGTCGCATATGATCCATATGAAAACTGGCCAACCCACATTTCTCTTTTGGGCTATGTCACGCATAACACAGTAGAAAATTTGATGAATGTCTTTGCGTCCGCCACACCGGACAAAAACGCATGCATTCTATCAATGGGTTTACAATATACGGATCGCGTCCGTTTCGGCCGAACATATGACGCCGGCGCACGCACACCACAATTGGATTTGGACGGAATGTTCTATCCCGACAGATACCCAAAGTGTTGCGCACAAAAAAAGAATCAAACCGACGCACAAAAAATTAAACGCTGTGCCAAAAATTTGCGTAACGGCAAATGTTGTGATGAATTTATACAAAAAACACTGGGGATGGTTTTATTCCCAGAACACTATGCAAAACAAAAATAAAAGATTTATATATGGCAAATAATATAACGGTAACTTTTTACGATACAGATACAGATGTTACATACAACATCAATCAAAAGATATCTATTACAAAAACACGTCAAATGTCCAGATTTATAAAATCCACCCAAGACATCAAGGCGCCATGTTTACAGGAAATATACATACATATGTTAAGTGACACAAACGCCGCTGTTATCGGTTCATTTGGCAAAACATTACGCGCACCATGCAACTGTGTTGCACATGGCAACATTAACGCATTACGTCCAACGGACAAAATGCGTGCATGTCTGGGCCGTATGTCACGTGGCCTGTGCCAAGACCCAATCGCAATCAAAAATATCGCCATGGTATTTTGGCCCGAAAGTTATAACAAACAACGATAAAAATGAAGACAGTACAAACATTTTTTGGAACAAAACCATTTGGTGCGAACACACCGGTTGGCACACCTATACCCGCATCTGCTGCGATCCAAGTGTTAAACAACCTATCTACAACACACCTACAATGTCATTGCATGAATTTCCCAGATGTGTATTTTGGCTATGATGTCGTAACCGGCAAAACGCACGTCACATTTGAAATAATTTGCGATATTGATTGCAACACCAAAATGCCATGCAAATACATTGGATTAAATGCAATCCGTGCATTACCAACATCAAAAAAAATACAAGAATGTATTAAACGTGCATCGGCCGGAAAATGCGCAGACGAATTCATGCGCACAAACGTGTGGTCTGTAATTTTTGCAAACGCATACAGCAAACAAATACGCACATCACAGATAAAACAGGAACGAACCAAATGAAGTACACAATATCAAAATGCAGCAGCATAGTGCCACTGGATCCCCAGTTAAACGTGTGTGACATTCAAAATGCCACATTACAGTTAGAAGTATATTATTCTATCGAGGCACCACGTACAAAAATTGGCGTTATTGGCCCATCAACGGGTCGCTATACATATTCCCCGGGCAACCAAGTCCCAGTCACACCAAAAATTATTATAAATCGTGGTCGCTATTTAACAAATATAGTACGGACAAAGTTCTTAAAAAATTACTTAAAACACAGCAGATAAAAAACAACAAAAAACGGAAAGTGAGCAAAATGATAAACTTAACATTGACCGAAGCATTGGCAAAACTGAACAGCGGTGAAATTTCTGCTGTTGAATTGACACGCGCATATCTGGACCGCATTGAAAAATATGGCACAGATTTGAATTGCTATATCACCGTGACACCAGAGCGCGCACTCGCTGACGCTGCCGCATCTGACGCCAGACGCAGTGCCGGCAACGCCCTGCCCTTGGACGGTATTCCAATTGCGATGAAGGATTTGTTCGCAACACGTGGCATTCGCACAACTGCGGCATCACGTATGTTGGAAAACTTTGTGCCTGAATACGAATCGACCGTATCACAAAAATTTATTGATGCCGGTACAGTTATGTTGGGCAAAGCAAATCTGGACGAATTTGCGATGGGCACTTTCAGCAAAACAAGTTACTTTGGCGCCCCGATTAATCCATGGCAAATGGAAAACAAATTAACCGCCGGCGGTTCTTCGGGCGGTTCAACATCGGCGGTGGCTTCTGGATTGGCATTGGGCGCAACCGGCACAGACACAGGTGGCTCTATACGCTTTCCTGCGGCGATTACAGGATTGGTTGGCATGAAGCCAACATATGGTTTATGTTCACGTTGGGGATGCGTTGCATTTGCATCTTCTTTGGATACCCCCGGTCCAATTGCACGTACCGTCGATGACACCGCATTATTATTGTCTGCAATGGCCGGACACGACGAAAAAGATTCAACCAGTGCGCACGGTGATTTCAAATGCGACGCACCATTAACACCCGTATTGGGCGATGGCAAAACACTGCGTGTCGGCGTAATCAAAGAATTTGCAGATGTCGCAATTTCCGATGATATGAAAAATTTATTTGAAAAAAGAATTGCCGACTTAAAATCTATGGGTGCGGAAATTGTCGAAGTGTCCATACCAAATATATTGGATGCATTGGCGGCATACTATATCATTGCACCGGCCGAAGCATCATCGAACTTGGCACGCTATGACGGTATGCGCTATGGATTGCGCATAGAAGGCAAAGATATATACGACACATTCAAGAAAACACGCGCCGCCGGCTTTGGCGACGAAGTCAAACGCCGTATGATTATCGGCACCGCGGTATTAAGCAGCGAATCCTATGACGTATATTTCATGCAGGCCGCACGCGTTCGTCGCATGATTGCCGACAGTTTCAATGCCGCATTTGAAAAATGCGATTTAATTGTATGCCCTGCATCTGCGGGAACGGCAATGCCATTAGATGCGGGTTTAACACCATTGGAATATTATGCATTGGATTTATTCACCGTTGCAATGAACTTGGCGGGCGTACCTGCATGCAGCGTACCATGCGGTTTGGCAACAAACGGTCTGCCATTGGGAATGCAAGTTGTTGGTCCACGTTTTTCAGACATGCGTGTTCTGCAATTGGCCAAACATATCGAATCGGCCGCCGGCATTAATAACCGCCCAACAGTAATTATGGGGAAATAAAATGAATAACCGCACCATCTCCTTTGACAATAAAAAAACGACCACAACGGTCGCAATCAGAAAGGAGATGGTGGCTAGGGACGGAATCGAACCGCCGACACAGGGATTTTCAGTCCCTTGCTCTACCAACTGAGCTACCTAGCCAACGCGAAAGCAATAATAAGATACAAAAAACAAAAAAGCAAGGGAAAAAGAAAAAATGTTTACGATAAAAGGCAAAACATGTGATTGGGAATTGGTAATTGGTTTGGAAACACATATCCAAGTCCTGTCTAAATCCAAAGTTTTCAGTGGCGCATCCGCAGATTACAACCCATCGGTATCCCCCAACACCCAAGTATCTATGGTTGACGTTGCAATGCCTGGTATGTTACCGGTATTAAACAAATTTTGCGTTGACCAAGCCATAAAAATGGGTCTGGGGCTGAACGCAGAAATTTCCCGCATCAGTCGCTTTGCCCGTAAACAATATTCATACCCTGACCTGCCCCAAGGTTATCAAATTTCACAACCGGCCGACGAACCACCAATTGTTGGACGTGGTTGGGTTGAAATTATGGGCGATGACGGCAAACCAAAGAAAATCTTAATTGAACGCGCACACTTGGAACAAGACGCCGGCAAATTAAAACACGACGTCCATCCAACAAAATCCTTTGCAGATTACAATCGAACCAGTGTCGGATTGTTGGAAATTGTAACATATTTGGACACCAAAGATCCCGAAAACCGTTCGTACATTTCATCACCCGATGAAGCCGAACGTTACCTGCGCGAAATTCGCGAAATCGCACGCGCATTGGGCGTTTCCAAAGCAAACATGGAAGAAGGTTCAATGCGTGCCGACGTCAACGTATCTGTACGTCCGGTTGGCGACACAAAATTCCGCACACGCACAGAAACAAAAAATATGGTGTCATTCAAATTTATTAAAACTGCAATTGAATTTGAAGCACGTCGTCAAATCGAAATCTATGAAAACGGTGGCACCGTTTCCCAAGACACAATGCACTTTAACCAAGGCGATGGCACAACAACCGTTATGCGCAGCAAAGAAGACGCATTGGATTACCGTTATTTCCCAGATCCGGACTTGTTGCCATTGGAAATAACAGACGAACAAATCGAACGCATCCGTGAAACAATGCCGGAATTACCATCTGCGACACGCGCGCGCTATACGCATGAATTCGGGCTGTCTGACTATGACGCGGCACGTTTAACCGAAACCACCGACATATCCCATTGGTATGACACAGCGGTTGCTGGCGACACAAAACGTGCCAAAGCGGTTGCAAACTGGATGATATCAGAATTATTCGCCCATCCTGAAAACTGGGACGTATTAAATGAAAAATCCGGTATTGTTGATGAAATGCGCATCATCACTCCATCAGATTTGGCCGAATTGGTTGATATGATTTCCGACAACACAATTAACGGCAAACAGGCCAAAGAAATATTTATCAAAATGTTGGATGGCGAATCGGGCACACCACGTGACATCGCCGACAAATTTGGCATGAAACAAATGACCGACACCGGTGCAATCGAAGCCATCGTTGACGAAGTCATCAATGCAAACCCATCCCAAGTCGAACAATACAAATCCGGCAAAACGGGTTTATTGGGTTTCTTTGTCGGCAACGTAATGAAAAAAACCGGTGGCACCGCAAATCCGGCTGTTGTAAATGAAATTTTAAGAAACAAACTGGCATAAAACAAAAAAGGAGACAAAATGGTAAAAGTAATAAAAATAGTTGAAGATAATTCAATCACAGGCGTAAAATACGGAACTGTTGAAATGCCTGAAACACCAATCGAAATAAAACGTGCGCACGACACATTTAAAAAAGCACAACGTGCACACACCGCCAAAGTTCGTGGTGAAAGAACAAAAAAGAAATAATTATGATTAACGAAATTGCACACAACGGACAAGATAAAATGTTTGAAGATATAAAAAGAATCTTACGCGAAATATCTGTATCAGAAGCACGCAGTCAAATCGACAAACGTCAATTATCCTACCGTATACGTCAATATCACAAAGCATACAGAATTAAACAAGCGCAAACAAAATTGCGCATACAATCACAAAACACCAAGAACAAATAAAATGCAACCAAAACAGAAAAAATTCTTTATCCAAACCTTTGGATGCCAAATGAATGTTTACGACGGCTGGCGCATTGCCGCGATGTTAACACATCACGGTTTAACGCAAACAGATCAAGTATCCGATGCCGACATAATCATATTAAACACATGTGCAGTTCGCGCCAAAGCAACCGATAAAGTATTTTCTGCATTGGGGCGCATTCGTCGTGCAAAAAAGCCAACCGCCCTGTTTGGCATTGTTGGTTGCGTTGCACGTGAAGCCGGCGCAACCGCATTTCGTCGCATCCCAGACCTGAACTTTGTATTGGGCCCACAATCTTATCATAAATTACCACAAATTTTGGAAAATCCAGACGCACGATTATTGAACATTGATTTAGGCGGTCTGGAAAAATTCGATGAATTGCCACAAATGGAAAAATCACCACGTGTTGCATACATACCAATCCAAGAAGGTTGCAACCATGTCTGCACATACTGTATTGTTCCATACACACGTGGCCGTGAATTATCACGTTCATTCGAATCGGTAATGCACGACACAATTCACGCTGCAAAAACAGGCGCAATTGAAATATGTTTCTTGGGTCAAAATGTAAACGGTTACAAATACACCGATGAAAACGGCACCGAATATCGTCTGTCTGATTTAATACGCGAAACCGCAAAAATCCCAGAAATCATGCGTATACGCTTTACATCCAGTTACCCAACCGAAATGACCGACGACTTAATTGATATGTTTAGAACCGAACCAAAATTATTGCCGTTCTTAAATATGCCAATCCAAAGTGGTTCTCAAAACGTATTAAAACGAATGAACCGTCCGTACAGTTTGGAATTATACAATGACATTATCCGCAAACTGCGAAACGCGCGCCCCGACATACAAATATCATCGGACTTTATTGTTGGGTTCCCAGACGAATCGGATTCCGACTTTGAAGAAACAATGAACATCGCACGTCAAGTCGGCTATATCAATTCATATTCGTTCAAATATTCACCACGCCCACATACAGCGGCGGCATTAATGCCAAATCAAATACCCGAAAACATCAAAGCAGAACGCTTGGCAAAACTTGATTCATTGTTAAATGAAATTCAACGCGAATTCAATTTGGGATGCATTGGCAAAACATTATCCTGCCTCTTAGAAGGCCCTGACAAAACCGGACGTCATTTGGTATATCGTACACCTTTTATGCAACAATGTATTGTTGAATACCGTGACAATGCGCCCGAATTGGCCAATATCGAAATTTCTGATGCCAACAAAGCATCTTTACGCGGTAAATTTTCTGATTAAGTTCAGAATGCCATCTGGGCATTTATTGTAAAGTTATAACTGGTCGTATCATACATATGAATTCCACCAAACTGTAAATGCCCACCTATTCCATCCATTTCCGACCAGAATCCGACACGCCCCATAACAGATGGCACCCCATCATTGTTAACATACCCCCTGATTAAATATTTATATTTAACAGAATTATACTCAAACAAATATCCAACATCGCCACCCGCATGCAGTAAAACGTCTGACACGGCATAGTTTTCAATTTCATAAAAATGCGCATTTGTACCGACAATTGGCGCAACATACACAGATTTATTCAAATTAAATTTATACCCGACATCTATATCGACATACCCCGACACAGATGTCGGATTATCAAACACGTGATTATCATAAAATACGGTCCCTATATCAAAATCCGAACGTACAATCCCCATCCCCGCACGCACAAATAAATCTTCGATTGGCATATATTCCGCCATCGCAGTCCCCATATACAAATTTGCATCAAATTCATCTATATCCGACGCATACAACATTTTTCCAACACGTAAATCCACCCCAAATTTCAAATTATTATTATACGTATGCTTATACCCTGCACCAATGCCAACAACCATCATATCCGCATCACCCGCGCCAAACAAAGACAACCCCGCCCCATAATTTTCTATATCCATATTCAAAATATCTGCCATATGCAATGTTTCAATCTTATTCTTTAACAAATTCGGATTCATACGAACTGTTTTACCAATAATTTTATGAATTCCATCCATATCTGTGGCAGAATCCAACATCCCCATCAACTCTGCCGCAGCACTGTCACGACGCAAAGAATTTATATACGCACCGACCTTCCCGCCCAAAACCTTATCATAATCTGTCTCACGCACACGTTCTATATACAGCCCACCATCGTGAACATATCCACGATTGACATACATAGGATTGTCGCCTGCACCATAAAATCGCAATCCATTATCGGTCACAACATTATCCAAGACCAAAACATTTCCAACAACGTCTAAATCCCCAATATTAATAACAACCCCCGTACCAAAATGAACAGAACGTCCAACATCATTCGGCAATTCATCCAAATTCAATACAGTATTACGAACAAATAAAGTATTTGCACCATTTGAAAAATCAATAACTTCATCAAAATTCATTACATCTGACGATTCTAAAACAACATCATAATCCACATTAAAATCGATTCGTTTCATACTGTCATTTGCATCAACATATTGAATAATTTTTGCCCCATCGCCCAACACAAATCCTGAATTAACCACCCCATAATTAGTAATTCTTAATTCACACCTGTCACACAAATACACATCGGAATTAATAACACCAAAATTATCTATACGCATAGAATCCGCCACTTTTATATATTCCGTATTAATCGTAACACCTGAATTAACAACAACATCCGAATCAAATGTTTTTGCCGCGCCCACAATATCATTATCAATAACCATCCCCAATACCGGCCCGCATCCAAAAAACAAAACAGATAATACAGTGACAAAAAATTTCATATAATCTAACCTTTCAATATACGTTAAATTATACGCAACAAAACACCAATATCAAATACAAAGTAAGCCCCCAATTTTGGGGGCGACATATAAAAACAAACGATGAATTATTTTTCTAATTTACCCCATCCCGCCTTATATCCACCATCACGTTCCAGATATACATTTGCACCATCTAATCTTGATGCGTCCAACCCGTGAATCATATAAGTTTCCTTCAAATGACCACTTGCCCCCGTTTTCAAGATTGGCAATTTTATATTCATTGCTTTGTTCGCATTACAACATCTGACATCATTATGACAAGACCCACATTTATACAAACGTACAGAATATGGAACATTTGGTCTCATATCCTTTAAATCAACCATCATTTTCAAACCATCTTCTGTTTCACGGAATTTAATATAACCCATTTTTGATTCACCACCATGACTACTATGGGTATATATTTTTGCATACAAATGATTAACATCTGCATCTTCATATGTTTGATACACAATAATTGTATCAGATTCCATCACTTCCACCGGTTGAACATATTCCGGATGTCTTGGCTGATGCATTACGCCACGTTTTTTTGGACATTCAACTGTACACCCACCCAACACACCAGCGATTGCAAAAACAGATGCAGCACAAAAAGTTTTCTTGAACATATTTTTCATTTAATTTCTCCTTTATTGTATCTTGGATAACCATACGAATATTGTACAAAAAAACTACACCAAATACCGCAGGTATGTTTACCCATTTTCCCCAGAAACAATGCGTACAGACAATGAATTCATCCCTATATAGACGCAATATAATTTATGATATTTTATTTACACACAACCAAATAAACAAAAGGAGAAAAAAAATGTACAACCTTATACAGCATTTAATTGCATTTAAATATGCATGCAAAATAAAACATTGGTCTACAAACAATTACGCCGAACATTTGCTATATGATCGTCTTACCGAAGAAATAGATGATTGGGTCGATGCAATTTCAGAAAATTACTTTATGGCCAATAACAACAAATCTGTTTTCAAATCAGACGTATTAAACAACAAATTAATCCAATATGATTTACCAAAAATGTGTTCAAACATTATATCTTTACTGGAAGAATTACAAACCAATGAATACAGCGAAGGCATTAATTCATTATTAAGTTCAATTGAAGATGGATTTTTAAATAAACTTGCACTTGCAAATTTAACCTGAAAAAAATCCCCCATTTGGGGGATTTTTTATGTTTAGAACATAAATCTGACACCGATATCACCTGCAAAATTATGCATTCCGGAATTAATATCGACATATGTATAACGCGCTGCAACATCAACCGCAAAGCTTTCCATATCAAACGTCATCCCCAATGTACCCATGGCCGAAAAACGTGTTTCTTCTTTGCGATGACGTGGTGTTTCATATCCATGACGTTCAACCTCTGTCATGGCAATACCCGCACCAACACCGACGAATGGGCGAATCATTTTATAGTCACCAAATTCCATATAACTGTTCCACAACAGGGTCTGCATTTTTGCCTCTACATCGACATTTCCCCCCGTACCAAAGCCCTTAGAATCGGACATTTTGCCAAAATACGACCATTCTAATTCGGAACGTGCGGTATCACACATTTCCAAACCCAACGCTGCACGACCTTGGAACACAAAATCCGTCATAGATTCTCTGTGACCATTGTATTTATAGTTCAGGTTGGAATAGCTCATACCACCTCTCATACCGACATATGGGTCCAATCCCCACATTTGCCAGCTGCTGCCTTCACTTGGATGATTGATGCCTGCAAATGCCGGACACGCAACCAAAACCGCCAAAGCCGATACTACTAACTTTTTCATTTTTTCTCCTTTTTTGTATACATTTTGTTTGAATGAAAAGTTTCATGCCTACATTACTATTCTATCAACACAATAACCCATTTTACATAGGTATGAATACCTGTGCTATACGCATGGAATCTGGGATTTTATTCATATGAAAGCAATAAAAAAACGGTCAAAAATTCGACCGTTTATTTCTGGTGGACGCGCAGGGACTCGAACCCTGGACCCACTGATTAAGAGTCAGTTGCTCTACCAACTGAGCTACGCATCCAAAAGCCCTTTTTATTTAATCAGCGGGCATAATTATATCCCTTTTTATAAAAAAAGCAAGTTTAATCCATCATCCGGCAATTACCGCATTAAAACCATGACTTTATGTGATTAAATAATCCATGGAACCAATCGGCAATATAATTAATTAAATCCAATACATTATCATAAATATTAAATTCACGGAACGCGACAATCATCATCGCAATCGCGCAAATCAAGATAAACACACGTACAATCGTTTGAATCATTTCTTTCTCCTTTACTTTTTTAAATAATTTGCAGGGTTATATGCCTTTGTACCCTTTCTGATTTCAAAGTGTAACTGTGGCACATCAACTTTACCTGTTTTACCAACAGTTCCAATTTTTTGTCCAACACCTACACGCATTCCACGACGAACCACCATAGAATCCATATGCGCATAAACCGTCATCCAACCACCCGAATGTTGGATAATAACCAAATTCCCCATACCCTTAACCTCATTACCTGCATATGCAACAACACCATTGTCCGCCGCCACAACATTTTTACCCACCGCCGCACCAATATTTATACCATCATTAAACAGTCCACTTGACTTTGCCCCATAGTGCGACAATATCTGACCACGAACCGGCCATTCAAATTTAGACGAAGAACGCGCCGCAATCGTTGGCAACTTTTTCTTTGGATTAGAAGAAATCTTCTTAACCTCCTTCTTGGCAACAGTGCCCATTTGCTTGGTTGTTGTTGTATTATGCTTTGCAACATTTTCCGGCGATGTTTTTTTGGTCTGTACGCTGGATTTCTGGTCTTTTTTCGCATTTTCCACTGCAACTTTTTGTTGCTCTGTTTTCAAATCCGGCACACGTAATTTCTGACCAACCGTCAAATTAAACGGCGCAGACAAATTATTCATAACCGCCAAATCATTAACCGGCACAGAATACTTGCGCGACACAGAATACAATGTATCACCCGTCGCAACAGTCACGGTTTTCATTGGAACTTTTACCGCACTGCGAACACCGGCGGTTGGCTTTTTTGCATGCAATACATCAACCTGCTTCAGCGGTTGTTCTTTTACAACATTAACCATTTCAACAAAACCACCACCATAAACAGGTACACTTAAAACATCATCCGTCTGACTTTTATTATCATCTGATACGATTTCTGTGGTATTGGCCTCTGTCACACCCCCTGTCACATCAACATTTTCAATCTGTGGCGGAACAACGTAATCATCAACAGAGGCATACATAACATAATCGTCATTTATGGCCGATGCATCCGAACCATACAATTCGGGCGATGCATATACACCATAGTCCGTCGCCGCCGAATTATAAATTTCCGGATTAGTATTTGGGTCGGCCAACAAAGCAGGATATCGCGCAGAAATAAATTCGCCAACACTGTCCGGCAAAGATACAATTTTCGGTTGCAAATCACACGCGCTTTGCGTGCACAACACCCCGATAAAAATCATCCAGATTTTTTTCACACACAAATTATATCATAAAATCAGTCACGACGCATGAATAAAATACTGATTTCAAACAACAACCACATCGGCACCGCCAACAAAATCTGGGAAACGACATCCGGTGGTGTTAATACTGCGGCAACAACCGCAATTAACACAACCGCATATCTGCGCATTTTAATTGCACGACTTCTGTGCAAAATCCCAATTCGATTTAACAAAACCATCACCAAAGGCAATTGAAATGCAACACCAAAAACCTTCATCATACCAATCGCAAATGACAAATAGTCACGCGCCACAGGCAACAAAACACTTGGCACCATCGCACTCTGATTTAACTCTAAGAAAAATCGAAATGTCATCGGAAACAAGAAATAAAACGCAAACACCGCACCAACAATAAATAATACGGGCGACGCAACCAACACAGGCCAAATAAAATTACGTTCCCCCACCTTTAACCCCGGAGCCACAAAACACCACACATGCCACAACACCACAGGGATAATAACCACAATCGCAAACAGTGCCGCCAAAGAAAAATGAATCATCAATCCATCTGTTAACCCCGAATACAGCAATACACCATCCGCCCAAACCTGCATCAAAGGACGCGTTAACAAAACCTGTAACATTGGCGCCACATACCACCCACCAATAAACGCCAGCAAAAAAATCAGTCCCACCCACAATACACGACGACGTAATTCGGAAAAATGTTGAACCATAGTCATTTTTTTCATTTCTTTACAACCTTTTTCCGACGAACCCGCATTTCAGGTTTCTTATTTATGACCGATGAAAATTCATTTAACACATCATCTGTTGTCGTTTGGATTAATTCATCAATCGGTTTTTCTAAATCTATTTGCTGTTTAATATTTTCAGACGCGTCTGTAATTTTCCATATAATCGCACGCACCATATTAACCAAGCGCGCAACAAAGCGTGCCACATCTGGCCACATACGTGCCGGTATTACCAAAACCGCCACCAAGATAATTACAAAAAATTCAGCCCAACTGATTCCAAACATTTTTAATCGTAATAATCGTCACCGCCACTGGTGCTGATGGTTTTATGTCTTTGAATTTGAAAATAGTTTTTATCAAATTTACTTTTTGCCTTCAAACCATGAAACACAACGTCCGTTGTTGCACCCGTCGCATCCACCACAGTCCAAGAATTCAAGCGTACAGGGCTTTTATCAAATTGCACCGCCATATTACCCAAACCTTCTTGACCACGCAAATTCATTCTGATTACAAAAGTATTATCATAATCATTTGTTTCAATTACATTAATATCTGCATTTTTCAAATCGATATTTTTTCTGATTAAAATTCCTGCGGGCGTACTGGTAATCGGCACAGTTGTAATTTGATCCAATGATTTATCAAAGAAATACAAATCTTGGCCATCGGCAATTAATTGCACCGGCATATTATCATAATCCAAACGAACACGCCCCGGACGCAACATAGAAAAAGTACCGCGTTCCGAACGTCCATTTGCCGTTTACACAAAATCACCCGTCAATCCGGTCACAGAATTCAAATACTTTTCTGCCTGATTCACCAATTTATTATCAACGGCCGCATCTGCCCCCCAACAACAAAAAGACGCAAACATAACTGCGAACAATCTTTTCATATTTTATTCCCCCTTAAACAACTGCAAAACCTGTGTACGCACGTTTTCCAACGTATCGCGCACAACGGCACCCGCCGCCAATTCATGTCCACCACCACCCAATTGGGTCGCAATGTGATTAATAGATTTTTTTCTGCTGCGTATCGACAAACCAATCTGTTGTGGTTTTTGTTCTTTTAACAAAACAATATATTCAACACCTTGGATTTGCCCCAACAGCCCCAAAATCATTTCGCCACGACCATCTAAATACTTATAGTCAGATTTTGGCACGGTCGCAATAACCAATCGACCTTGATAAAAGAATTCGGCATTTGCAACGGTTCTGGCCTCTAATTGAACGGCTTTACGTGGTTTATTATTCATCAATTCAATTAAATTTCTGATATTAACGCCATAATCCACCAAATCCGCCATAATACGCAACGCATCACCATCACGGACAAATTTGAAATTCCCCGTATCGGTTAATATGGCCAATGCCAACAACTGTGCAACCTGAATATCAAATTCCAAATTACCTTCACGCATAATTTGATAAACAATAACCGCCGTTGCCGCCGCCGTATCATTATTCAGACACAACTTTGCAATTGGCGCATCATTTTTATGATGGTCAATTTCAACAACCATACGCGCATTATCAACCGCCGGTCGTCCACCACCAATATGAACCGGATTTCCATAATCCATCACAATGGCCAAATCAAACGGTTCAGACATATCAACACGTTCAAAATATTTCATACGTGTACGCAGTGGCACATTATCCAAACTGTCCGGCAAGTTACCATCATAGACACATACCGGCGCAACACCAAAGTTTTTTTCTATCAATCGCGCCAACGCCAAAACACTGCACAAAGAATCACCATCTGGGTTTTTATGCCCCATGATAATAATACTTTTTGCATTTTTAACATACTCCAAAAAATCTTTTATCTTTTGCTTCATTTTTATATCGCCACGTCTTCCAAGAAAAACTGCGCACTGACACGTCCATTATATTCATTTTCCTTTAAACGCCCCAGCAACATTATTTTAGTATTCGTATTTTCTTCGTCCAGTAAAAATTTACCGACCGGCGTCCCAACCAAATTAAATCCAACAAACGCCAATTGCGTGCCCGCACTGGTCTGAATTGAACCACGCAAATGCGCCCCTGTTCCCATAATCGCCGCATGACGCAATACCGCCCCATGCAACACCAACATCGGTTCTGGGTTTCCTTGGCCAAACGGTTCCAACGCATCCAATCTTTTAATCAATCGCATATTTGCCGCGCCGGCATCCAATTCAGCATCAACAACAACCTCTTGCGCCGGCATTTCGCCGTTTAACTGTTCCAATACGGCACGTTCTAAAAACGCACAAAATTCTTGTTCTTTATTTTCGGCCAACGAAAATCCGGCCGCCGCCGCATGCCCACCGCCTTCGGTCACAATACCCGCCGCCAAAGCATCGTGAATAATCTTACCCAAATCAATCCCCGGCACACTGCGCCCAGAACCATTAATAATCCCATCCGCCTTTGTTGCCACACAAGCCGGCAAGTTATATTTATCTTTCAAGCGTCCGGCAATAATCCCCATAACACCGCCATGCCAATTATCACCGCAAACAAACAAACTGCACCGACCCGACGCACAGCAATTCTGTGCCATTTCTATTGCACGCAACATAATTGCATTTTGAATATCAATTCTTTCCTGATTCATTTGATGCAATTTATTTGCCAAATCCTGTGCAATCAAAGGATTGTCTGTCAACAATAATTCCAACGCCGGCGCCGCCGAATCCAATCGTCCGGCCGCATTTAATCGCGGCCCCAGCGCAAATCCCGCCGCATACACAGACGGCTTTTTGATTCCCGCCACATCCATCAAAACCCGAATCCCCAGATTTTGACGCAGCCCCATAACCTTTAACCCCGTGGCAACAAATGCACGATTTAATCCAATCAAAGGCATAGTGTCACATACCGTCCCCAGCGCAACTAAATCCATATAATTCATCAGATTCACATCCGCCAACTTGGTTGCGATATCTAAATCCAACGTACGTTCTTTTAATTCACGATTAACCGCAACCAAAGTCAAAAACGCAACACCAACACCCGCCAAATAATTCAACCCCGATGTATCATCACTGCGTTTTGGATTAACAACCGCATCTGCATTTGGCACAACACTGTCGGGCGAATGATGGTCGGTCACGACGACACGCATACCACACTGTTTGGCAAATTCTACTTCATCAACACCGCTGATACCACAATCAACGGTAATCATCAATTTTACATTATCATTTGCGATTTCAGATATCGCCCCGTTATTCAGACCATAGCCCTCGCCTTCACGGGTTGGCAAATGCCAAACAACATCCACCCCCAAAGAACGCAAATATTTAACAAACACCGCCGTAGATGTAATTCCATCCACGTCATAGTCACCATAAATTGCGATTTTTTGTCGTCCAACTACTGCATCTGCAATAACTTTGGCTGCGACATCCATATCGGCCAATACCGATGGATTTGGCATATATTCCTTGATACTGGGGTTCAAAAACTTTTCGGCATCTGCATCGGTATGAATTCCACGCGCCGCCAAAATATCTGTTAACAAATCCCCACTGCTATCGCCATTACCACGCTCCATCACCCATGCTTTACCCAGCATGGATTTTTCCACTATTTTTCTCACGCTATATACTCTTTTTTTATTATCAAGTATATTATAATCAAAAATTATTCAAATAGCAATGGCAGTATACTGTCCAAAATTTTTCCTGTGGTTGGCACCGCATTCCATGCCGCCGTACGCCATCCCCAAGATTCTTTTGTGGCCTGCGGTTCATCCAAAACAACTAAAATAGTATACTGTGGCGCATGTGCAGGAAATATACCGGCGAAGGCAGTTACATTACGTTTTCTGTCAATTTTACCATTTATATATTTTTCTGCTGTTGCGGTCTTACCACCAATTTGAATACCGGATACACGTGCTTGCTTACCACTGGTCTCTTCGGCAACACGCAACATAATCGGTCGGATTTTTGCAGATATCTCATCCGCCAACACACGTTCGCCTTTGACAACACCAACACTACGTTTTTGTAAAGTTGGGTAAATATAAATACCACCATTTGTCACCGCATTCATTGCCAATAACAAATGCATAGGTGTCACAGAAATACCATGTCCAAACGCAACCGTTGCGCGTTCCACCGGCCCCCACTTTTTTGGCATCAGCGTACGTTCAGTACGGCCAAATTCTAAATCCAACGGCCCATCCATATGCAATCTTTCAAAGAAATCTTTTTGCGCACCGTCGGGCAAATCCAATGCAATTTGCGCACTGCCCACATTACAAGAATGCACCATAATTTCTTCCACCGTCAAATGCGGACGTGGCGGTTTGAAACTGCGGATATCAGAAATTTTTGCCGCTGTACGTCCAAATTTATCGGCAATTTTGAACGGCTCTTTAACATAGTATTCTTTATCAATGCCATTTTCATATGCCAACGCTGTATTAAACACTTTGAACACAGACCCCATATCATAAACATTTCGCATTGGTTTAAACAAACGATTCGCAACCGGATCTGCACGCAGGTTTTCCGGATCAAAATCCGGCAAAGACACCATTGCGATAATCTCACCTGTTCGGGAATTCATCAACATCCCCATTGCGGCTTTGGTTTGATATTTTTGCATTGCAAAAGATAACTGTTCGTAAAACACGGCTTGGATACGTGAATCAACCGACAATCGCAACGGGTCTTTATTTTCACGCAAATAATCATCATATGTTCTTTCCGCGCCTTCTAAACCACGACCATCTTCACCAACAAAACCAATGATATGCGAAAACAATCTGCGCTTTGGATATTTACGCGTTTGTATTTTTTCGATTTCTAACCCCTCTAACCGTGCATCTTTTACAATCTGTCTTTGCGCTTCACTGGCATACTTTTTCAATCGTATAAAACGTCGCGGTGAATTTACCAACTCTAACGCTTCGGCCAAAGAATATTCATATGGCAATGCCCGATGAATTGTTTGTGCAACCGCATCACGGTCTTTTTCACGAACGGCACGATTTCGCAAAATAATATGCCCCGATTCGACATTTTTCGCCAAAATATCACCATTGCGATCAACTATATCCGCGCGCTGAACAACCCATTCCCCATCAACGCCCGCCAAGCGCGACCTGTCTGTCCCTTGAATTCCCAACTGCAAAGTACGACCAATAAAAATCGCAAAAGCAAAGAAAAACACGCTGTACATAACCCACAGTCGTTTACGCGCCACCCCATCACCACGTGCGCCCATAAATCCATGCTTAAAAATATCTTTGCCAACTTCAAACATTACTGAATCTCTTTTGCGGGTAAATTATAAACATCAATCGCTTTGTTAAAGCTGATTGTTTCTGACTTTGGTTCAATACTTGTAACCAAATTCCTTAAAATCTCTGGTCGCACATAAGACGCAAAACCTGCCTCGGCTACTGCAATTTGTTGTTGCGTTTGAACAATCTGTTTATGCACACGGTTTATCTGACGATTTTGGGTACGGAATCCCACCTGTAACATAACAGTCGCCAACAACACAGCGCCCAAAGACCAAACACCAATTTGAAACATTTTTTCTTCGTCTTGCATATCCCCCCCATGTGCTGTATGCATTTTATCACAAATTCTTAAAAAAACGAATCATTGAATCCAATCCACTTAATCGCCCCGCCCCCAAATTCAGATTCAAAGTTCTAAATTCCGCATCTATATCCATATCTTTTATTTCTGGTGCATTTTTACCATCAACCATCGCCGTCAAAATCGCAACAATTCCACGCACCAAAGCCGAATCGGCCCGACCATAATACCTGTTACCATCCACGCAAATCTGAACCCACGACGCACATCCTGTAATTTCATGACAAGACGCGGTTTCGGGCACCACGGGCAAATGCGTCCCAAAATCCATAACCATTTCCAATCGCATTACCGCATCATCCGTCAAAGATAACATACGTTTCATTTCCGCATATGTCACAATTACCACCCTTGGTTTGTTAAATCCAACTCTAATTTGGCGGCATCGGACATACGCGACAAATCCCATGGCGGGTCCCAAACCAAATCAACGCGCACCGGCACACCATTTGACACGCCCTGGGCCGCATCACGAACTTGCTGCATTAATTCTTCCATCATGGGGCACGTAGGACTGGTAAACGTCATCTGCAAAACAATTTCATCATCCCCGATATTAATATCATAAATCAACCCCATATCCCATACATTCACAGGTATTTCGGGATCATAGACCGTTTTCAAAGCCGCAACAATATCATCTTTGTTTACCATCATTTCACAACATCTTTTATAATATCAATTGCATTTTGCACATCCGTCATCGTGTTATATCCCCCCACCGACAAACGCGCACATCCATCAACGTCCAATTTTTTACAAATCCAAGACGCACACATATTCCCCACACGCAGACACAAACCACGTGCACCAACCAACGCGCCAAAATCCAACACATGCATACCATCGACCACAAAACTTAACACCGCAGCATCACGGGCGGTAATAATGCGCACACGTTCTATCTGGGACAATTGATCATACATAAATTTAACCAAATCCAAATTCGGACGTTTTGCAACCAATTCATCAATCGCAACCGACACACCTGCAATTTGGGTCAAAGGCAAAGTTCCCGCTTCAAACTTTTCTGGTGCCCTGTTCCACAAACATTTGTCCCCATCGACACGCAGCACCATCCCCCCACCAAACTTTACCGGCCGATAATCATCGGGATTTTTTACATACATAATCCCCAAACCTGTATCCGCCCCAATCTTATGACCGGAAAAGCACAAAAAATCACAATCCCATTTTTTTACATCTATCCGATCATGCACCACATATTGCGCCGCATCAACAACGGTTATAACATTTGGATTTTTTCTACGTGCCGCCACAATGATATTTTGCACATCTTGACCACAACCCAATACATTTGACATAGCCGTAATAACCAAAACATCCGCGACAGGCATATTATCCACATCAAAGTTATATTCTGCATCCAATGGGCATACCAATACACGCGCCCCAATATTTTCAAACGGCAAACGCGCGCTGTGATGGTCTAAATCCGACACAGCCACAGTTTGTGGATTTTTTTGTTTAATCAGATTTGCAATTAAATTCATCGCATCTGTTGTACCAGCCGTCCAAACAATTTGATTTTCATCTGCACCAATAAAATTCGCCACATATTTTCGCGCATTTTGCACCATTACATCAACATTTGCGGCACGCGCACATACCCCCCGCCCTGCATTTGCATAATCGTGACGCAAAAAATCCGCCATTTTTGCAATAACGGCCTCAGATTTTTGATACGTCGCAGCGGCGTCTAAGTATATGATTTTATTCACTTGTGTTTTCTCTTGCATTTTGGCGTGATTATAATACAATTCCGCCAAATATCAATAACAGAAAAGGAGAAAAAAATGGCTATACAACACGCGAACGACGCGACTATTTCCGATATGATTGCGAACGGGATTACATTGGTTGACTTTTGGGCATCTTGGTGTGGTCCATGTCGTATGTTTGGTCCAATTTTCGAATCGACATCGGACAAAACGACGGATGCAAAATTTGTAAAATTTGAAATTGACGAAACGAATCGTCGCACCCCTGCGAAATACGGCATCCGCAGCATCCCAAGCATTTTGGCATTCCGCGATGGCGAATTGGTCGAAGCACGCACCGGCGTCATGGACGAAGAAACATTATTGGCATGGATACAAGAATTAAAGGGTTAAAAAATGTCCAACACAGATTACAAAACAATAGAATTACCTGAAAAATACACACCAAAGAAGTCCGAACCATACATGTGCCCTATGCACTTGGCGTACTTTTATCGCATATTAAACACCCAACGCGAAGAATTGTTAAGCGAACGCGACGAAGTGTTAAGTGCCGTACGTCTGGCGGACAAAACCGAAGCCGCAGGTTCCGGCGACGAATCGGACAACGCAACATATAACCAAGACATCACTATGGATTTACGCATGTCCGAACGTAACAATAAATTATTGCAAAAAATTAACGCGGCATTGGACCGCATTGCAAACGGCACATTCGGATTCAGTGTTGTTTCCGGCGACGAAATTGGTTTACAACGTATGATTGCACGTCCTTTGGCAACCATGACCACCGAAGAACAAGAAGAATACGAACAACGCCGATAATTGTTTTGTATTATTTGTTTCCAAAAATAAAAATCCCACTATTGGGGTTTTTATTTTACCTGACATCTTAATAACTGATTATTTGCATTCTGCGATTAATTGTTCAATTTGTGCCGCCAATACCAAATCCGCAGATTTTTGTTTTTCGATTTGTTTGATTGCATACAATACTGTTGCATGATCACGACCGCCAACAAA
>JAEIGA010001392.1_pt1 | contig 37692 bp, 26 predicted proteins | sample 9270691 | NCBI WGS metagenome assembly JAEIGA01 (sample SAMN17057246, study PRJNA624740) | gut metagenome | biome: biome; isolation source: fecal sample | host: Bos grunniens | place: China: Xizang | collected 2019
AGGCTCCACAGGAGTAGTTGTGCCTTGAATGTCTGCATAGTAGGTGGCAGTAGTGCCATCTTCTGCTGTGACCGTGATCGCGTAACGCTTAGCCTCGCGTTGGATAGCGATGGTTTGGTAAGGAGAACCCTTCACGACGGTTAAGTTCTCGCCTTCGAGGGTATAGGTGCAGGTGGTGTTGCTGGATACAGGACGAACGACTGTGAGGGTGTAGGTGGTAGAAGACAAGTCTTCTGCGTAGTTGGTGATAGTAGCCGTGCGGGTGCGATTGTTCTCTGCTGACCATGTGATAACAGGCATCTGATCCTTCACCGCGTGAGCGAGAACCAGGGTAGGTTGTCCGTAGTAGTCCGCATCAATAGTAACTGTGATGTTGGTGCCATCGATAGTAGCCGCTGCATCATTCACATATACGCCATTGAGAACTGAACTATAATTGAGACGGAGGTTGTCGAAATACATGGTGGAGGAAGAACGATTGGTACCAAAATTGGTGTAATAATCGTTCAGTACGTCAGATGGAGCAGCACTAATCAAGATATCCAAGTTGGCAGGCTCGTAATTAGCTGCATAAGTGATATCCTGTGTGAGGGTGTGCCAGTTATGATCCATGCCAGAGAAAGATTGCGCATAGTTCACCTGTAACTGCTTGTTAGCGTTATAGATGAAGCGCCAGCCGTTGGCTTTGTTTTCATGCTCTTGGTATTTGTAGTCCAATTGCACTTGGTCAGGGGTGTTGCGGAAAGTACGTGGTGTGCCGAAAGACAAGGTAGATGCGGTGTGAATACCTAAAATCCAATGTCCTACCACTACCGTTGGCTCGGAGAGCGATAGGAAACCAGGCATAGCATCTGCCGATGTGAGCAAGTAGGTTGTGTTGAGTTGTGCAGCCTTCTCGCCTTGCGTTTCGTCAGTGCTTTGGGCAGAGCATTTTTGTGGTTCGTATGACTCGCTATCGCCTATATTTTTAGAGCCCGAAGTGATGGCGTTAATCGGAGCGTACCAACCGTTAGGGAATTGACCATTTCTGTTGGCATTATCGTTGTGGAAATTAGTCCAGTTCTCAAAACCAAGGTCAAAAGTCAAGTCGTTAGGATAGTAGTAGGTGATGGTATATGTGTGTGCATAACCTTCGTTCTCAACGGTCAAGGTCATCTCCTTAGTGTTGCTAGTATCGTAAATCTCTGCGCCCGTTTGTGCCGTCCATGTGATTGTGGGTTGGTCTGTTACGGATACTACATAATTATATACATTAGGTTGGAATTCTGCTAATGTTTCTCCATTCACTCGTAAATCCAATAATGTAGCAGGATCATATTGTGCTACATTTGGAGTAATGGTATACACCATATCTGCTTTGGCAGGATCGTCCGCCTTTACGGTAATAATAGAAGGTGTTGAAACACCACCATTGATAATAGTCACTACCTGCTCTTGGTATTGTTTGACATAAGTGAACTGAAGATCTGTAGTTCCATATGGCAATACGATTTGGTGGTTTGTACCTGCGGTTAAATCTAGGGCGCCGACATTGTCCACAATAATCGATTGTAGGGTATTAGGGTATGACGCATAGGTCATTTGGAAGTTGAGTGTGTATGTGGCTTGACTGCCATCCTCAGCTGTAACCATGATGGTAGCAGGAGCGGTTAATCCATTGGTGCAGAGCTGCACAGTTTGCTCTGCTTCTGCCTTGGTGAATGTGATGGCAGGTAGTGTAGCAGTGCCATATGGTAGGGTGATGGTATAGTCGCGAGTAGCAGGTTCGAAGTTCAGTTCAACACCATCGATATCAATCGACTCTAGTTGGGTATTGCTGCTCTTGGCTACAGGGAAAGCGATGGCGTAGTCGGCTGTGGTGATACCGTCTTCTGCTACGACATGAATAGTGGTCGTCTGGTTGAGACCAGGACTGCTGATTGTGATGGTTTGTCCCTGCGAATTGGCTACAGGCACTACCGATGGCACTTGTGCAGTACGCCATGGGAGCTCGTAGGTGTAGGTCTGAGGAGCAGGGTTCTCTTGATAGAGTTCGCCATTGACATAGATAGCCGCCAACGACACATCATTAGACAATGGGAAAGAGTCTGCGGCGAACTCAGGGATAGCAGGTTCGGAAGATGAAGTGAAGATGATGGTATATTCAATAGGCGTACCAACCTCAGGTTGAACCATGATACGCGCTGTACCGAAACTGTTTGGTTGTGTGATGTTTACCTTTTGGTCAGGACTTTGGTCCACCGTGATGTCTGGAATTAGGTCTTGCTCCAGTGGCACGATATAGCTGAGTTGCTCAGGGTTAAAGTCAGCCAGACTATCGCCATCGAGGTAGATCATCTTCAGCAACGCATTGGCTGATTTCTCCACCTCGAAAGTCAATGTATAGACACGCGATGAACCGTCGCCAGCTTTCACCACGATACGCACGGTGCGTGTGGTGGCGTTGGTATTGGTTGTTACGGTCTGATACTCATCACTTTGTGTGTAGGTTACAACGGGTAAGGTGGTGGTGCCAGCAGGCAAAGTGATGGTATAGTTGAGTGTGTCGGGGTGGAAACCTTCGAGCGGAGTACCGTCCAACGCAATCGCTTGCAGCGCATTGTTGGTGGACTTCTCGGTGGAGAAGTTCAAGCGATAGGTGACGGAATTGCCAGCGGCAGCTGTAACCACAATGCGGGTGGTACCGTCCACGCCGCCTTCAGTGATTGTTACCGTCTGATAAGGGTCGCCCTGTGTCCAAGTGATTGCGGGTAGGGTGGTGGTGCCAATAGGCAAGGTGATAGCATAGTTGGTCTGCTCTGGCGAGAAACCGTCAATAGGCTGACCGTTGAGACTGATGCCTGCCAAGTAAGCGTAGGAGGATGCCTCGATCTTATAGGTCAGTTTATAGGTGCGAGTATTTTGTGCGGCAGGAGCCGATATGGTGATTTGTGCACCCTCTGTCAAACTGTTCTTGATGAGTGTAATCGTTTGTGCACCATCGGCATACGCTGATTTCCATGTGATGGTAGGTGCTTTGGTGGTGCCAAGAGGTAAGGATATAGTGTAGTTGTTCTTGGTAGGTAAGAATCCTGGCACGAGTTCTCCGTCAATATAGATAGCTTCGAGTGTGTTGTCGGATAACTCTGCTACGGAGAAGTTCAGAGTGTAGGTGTTGGTAGTAGTGCCGTCAGCTGCGGCTACGTGGATAGTAGCAGTACCTGTGGTGCTGGTGGCCTGCGTGATAGTGACAGTTGCACCTCCGTCCTGTGCAGAGGCAGTAACCACAGGCACTTCGGTGGTACCGTAAGGCAGTTGCACATTGTAGGTGTTGAGGTAAGCATTGAAGCCTGTAAGGCTGTTCCCGTTTACCTGAATCTCCGCCAATCTAGCGTTGTTGGACGCGGCGGAAACGAATTTAATTTTGTAGGTAGTGCTATTGCTACCATCGGTGGCATTGACCTGAATAATCATAGGGTCGCCATCGATAGCACCTGGTTGTACGATATGGAACTCATCGCTAGTGAGTTTGCGACCAGAGAAGGTGGCCTTCTCGCCACGGGCATTGGTGATTGAACCTACGCCCCGCACACCAAACACAGCAGGAATCTCAGTGGCTTTGCCCACTGAATATACTTGCTCCTCCGCGCTGTTAGGGTCGAACGCCTTCCACTCTCTCTCGCGGATATAGAGTTTGTCAATCTTGGATGAATAGATGAGCTCCACATCGTCCACATAGAGCGCGCTGTTTTCATATAGACCATCCTTTGCACGGAAATTAGGGTAGTTAGACGCAGAGAAGATGATATTCATCATCTCTGGCACATCGTCGTTGAAATAGTAGATAGGAACGCGGATGTTGGTCCACTCACCATATTCCTTTTTCTCGCGCCACATACCTTCAGCAATTTGGTTAGCTTGTTGGGTGGTGCCACACTCGTTAGCATCCAATGCGATGCGAATATCGCTTTCTTCGTTGGTTTGGCTTACAGAGGAACAACCTCCGTTTTTAGCTTTGTAACTATCGCCTTTTGCCGTGCCAGACCATGCGTAGTAGAGCAGATAAAAGTCTTCTTTATCTACATTAGGACCTACACGTTTGATCCATACGGACATCGTGTCAGGACGGTGTTCGAAATTAATACCACCAGAGGTTCCTGCGGTAGCGGTACCAGTGTCAAGTCCTTTAATCCAACTCCATGGACGACCCAAAGAGAAATAGCCAGGGGACAATTCAGTAATACCCACTGCTCCTACTTCGGTGTCCTTGACCATTATACTATAAGAACCTGTGTGACCAGACTCGCGGTTAGCAAGATTGAAATTAAATCCCGCTTGACTGATATTACTAACGTACCAATCTCTGGGTTGGATTTCTCCATCGAATTTTTCACCGCTCCAGTCTTCAAATCCAGGGTTCGGAACTTGTTGAGCAAAAGCAGAAGATACTCCTAAAACAATAAAAATAGTTAATAAAAAAATCTTGATGTAAATTTTCTTCATATTTTGTGTTGTTTGTTAATATTCTAATGTTAAATATTCATATTTTAAGATTTTTATAAGCAAAGCGCTATATCTGCATATAAAAAACGCTGCAAAATTAATATAAACAAACGAATTGTGCAAATTTTACGCGCGCGTACACGCGTTTTATTAAAGAAGTGAACCTTTTTCCAAAAAAATCGTATATTTTTCTGCATAACATCCATCCTCTTTATTTTTCTTCGTTATGCCATTTTTTATATAACAGTTAGTGATTAGTTAGTGATTAGTTAGTGATTAATTAGTTAATACATAGTGATTAATTAGTTATTAATGAATGCTTACTGAATAAATAGAATAAAAATGCGTGACTTTTTGGTGTTTTTGCAAAAAAATAGTAACTTTGCAAAAAAAAAATAAAGGGTAATATAGTCTTGCTTAAAATGTTGAAATGCTATTAGATTTATCAAAAATTGTTATTAAGCCGACTACTAGATTGGTAGTGTTTGATCTAGACGGAACCTTGTATAAAAAGAAAGGGTTAGCTCGCAGAATGTTCTTTGCGGCTCCTAAGGATGGGATACTTATGCTAGCAGAGAGGAAAACACGCAAACATTTGCGAGGATCTTGGCAGCATAACGAAGATGAGTTCTATCAAATATATTTCCAAACAATGGCAAAATACTGTAATTTATCAGTATCGGAACTTAGGAATTGGTATTTTCATCGCTATATGCCTTTGATGGTTAGTCTAATACAAAAATATTATACCCCTGTTAATTGGCTAGAGCCATTGCTTGCTTCTCTCAATAAGAATCATATCAAAATGGTGGTGCTTTCTGACTATGGACATGTCGCCGAGAAGCTTAATGCTCTCGGGGTAAATATTAGTCAATTTGATTGGGTAATATCAGCGCCTGAGTTAGGCGGACTCAAACCCTCGCCACAACTGTTAATGCAAATTCTTACAAAAATGGATGTCGCTCCTGAAGAATGTGTAGTTGTAGGCGACCGTGAAGATACAGATGGTCAACTAGCAAAATCAGTTGGCGCTCAGTTTTGTCTTGTCTAGGATTTCTTTGTATTTAACAGCGATAGTCGCAAAAGTATCTTTGTATTGCGCAGGAATCGGCTCGGCTGGAGGTGATTTCATCTTCAGTGGGTCTATAGGATTACCATTCTTCCATACACGGAAATCCAAATGAGGACCTGTGCTCGATCCAGAACTGCCTACATAACCTATCACCTCACCTTGTTTCACGCGCTTGCCTACTGCCAAGCCTTTGGCGTATTTCGACAAGTGTAGATATGCAGTTGTGTAGGTAGAGTTATGCTTGATCTTTATCGTATGTCCGCCACCGCCTTTATACTGCTTCATCGTTACAACGCCGTCGCCAATGCTAACTACAGGTGTACCTATAGGCGCTGCATAATCTACTCCTGTATGAGGTCTTACTGTCTTGTAGATAGGGTGCTTGCGAGCATAAGTAAACTTAGATGAGATACGCTTGTAATTCAATGGTGCTTTTAGGAAGGCTTTGCGCAAACTATTTCCTTCGGCATCAAAATAGTTTTGGATGTTGCCATCTTCAAACCAATAAGCCTCTTGCCAACGACGACCGTGGTAGAAGTCTGCGGCATAAATCCGGCCAATACCAATACGTACACTATCTACATATTGCTCCTCATAATAAACGCGAATGGAATCGCCTTTTTGCAGACCAAAGAAGTCAATTGTCCAGGCATATATGTCGCTCAACTCAATAGCTAATTCAGGAGGTAGATTCTTGTCGATCATCGCATTCCAAAGACTTGTCTCAATCACCACTTCTGCTGCACGGTCTTTGCGAATAATAGGCTTCTCAAAGCGTTCGGCAAGGATGCTGTCTCTTAAATGAAGTACAATCGTTTCGCGAATGTTAGGTTTGTAGATGTAGTAACATAGTTGTTCTACTCCTGTTGTGTCGCTTTGGTATAAAGCATAATATGTTTTGCCGGGTCGTATACTACGAACATCAAACTCGGAACGCGGCATCACAGTGACACCCGCTACTTGCTTGTGAGTAGCGCCTAAACGATTGAGCATTCCGCCTAGTGTCTCACCGCTCTTTACGATGCATGTGTCAATACGAAAAGAATCAATAGGTAATCCATACTCGTATCGAACAATAGGATCTTCTTTATGGGTATGACTACTAGTCTTTGCACAAGATGCAAACAGCGTTAGAACTACGCTTAATATGTATATATTCTTTTTCAATTCTACTAAACTCTAATCACTAAACTCCCATTTGTCCCTTCTGTGGATACTTGCGTGTCCAAGAATTAAGTTTTAGCTTTATTACGCCCAATAGTGCTTCTGAGAAAATACCACCAGACATCTTGCTAGTGCCTAATACACGATTAACAAAGATAATAGGTACCTCTTGAATCTTAAAGCCACACTTGTAGGCCGTAAACTTCATTTCAATTTGGAATGCATATCCCTTAAAGAGAATCTTATCCAATTCAATTGTTTCCAATACCTCACGGCGATAGCACTTAAATCCGGCTGTTGTATCGTGGATGTTTACGCCCAATACGAATCGAACATATTTACTTGCAAAATAGGACATTAATACGCGTCCCATAGGCCAGTTTACTACATTTACACCGCTTACATAGCGACTGCCAATTGCCACATCAGCACCTTGGTTGGCGCATGCGTCATATAGTTTGAGTAAATCTTGTGGGTTGTGCGAAAAGTCTGCGTCCATTTCGAAAATATAGTCATATTTGTGCTCAATAGCCCACTTGAAACCAGCGATATATGCTGTGCCGAGTCCCAACTTGCCAGAGCGCTCTACTATGTGTAGCTTGCCAGCAAACTTATTCGTCATTAGGTCCTTAACTATATCTGCTGTACCGTCTGGAGAACCGTCGTCAATTACTAATACATGATACTCAATAGGCAATTCCATCACAGCTGTGATGATGGCTTCTATATTCTCCTTTTCGTTGTAGGTTGGGATGATTACAAGATTGCTCATATGCAAAATTTGTTTATCGTATTATATTGTCGTTTAGGGTGTATATCTTACTTGGTTTTGTACGCTCCAATGGAGTGATAAACAAATCCTCCCCTGGCATAATTCCTTCGTCCAACAAAATATCTTTGATGGTGTTTAATGCTACATCAGGATCGTTATTTTCGTTGCTAAGGTGACATAGGAACACATTTCTCATCTCAGGAGTCCAGTTCTTAGCTAATAACTCGCCGCAGGTAACATTGCTTTGATGTCCGCGTGGAGATAAAATACGCTCTTTTAGATAGGTTGGGTAGGGACCGTTTAGCAGCATTTGTTCATCGTGATTGGCCTCAATGACAACATGATTAGCTGTGCTTAGATACATCTCCATAGTTGTATTAGGTTGACCGCAATCGGTTGCTATTAGGAATCGTTGTCCAAGATAATCAATCACATAACCAACACATTCGGTAGAATCGTGAGAGATTCCAAAGGTGTTAATCTTCATTCCATTAAGTTCCCACTCTACACCTTTCTCGAAATAGCGTTGTGATGTGCGTAATTTTTCTCGTACTCCATAATTTCGGTCGATACCATCGTGGATAGCTCGTGTAGAGTAAATAGGCAAATGAACGCGCTCACCTAATGTGCCTACTGCACGGATATGATCAGCATGGTCATGTGTCACCAGAACACCCATAATGTTGGCATAATCCAAACCCATTTCACGTAGACTTTTTTGTATGGTCCGCGCCGAGATGCCAGCATCAATGAGAACACCCCATTTTTGGGTGCCCAAATAATAGCAGTTACCGCTACTTCCGCTGGCAAAACTTCTGAATATGAGTTGATTATCTGTCATTTGATGTTCTATATCGTTGGTATTGATACATAACAATGCAAAATACAGCCGCAAAGGTACAAAAAAAAAAGCACATATGCAAGCAAGGCGAGCAATATGTGCAAAAAAAAGATTATAGGATAGTTATATGGTCTCCAAAATCAATTGACAGATAGAGGGGATACTTATTGTTCCATCGTTTGTGATAACTATATTTGCTCGTTGCTGATCTGCTTCGGTATCTTGTGCTCGCATGCGAGCAAGTACTTTTTCTATATCAGATTTGTCACGGGCAATTGTACGCTCAAGGCGTACGGACTCTGGTGCACTAATGCCGATTACTTTGTCGCAAAGTTGATTAATTCCCGCTTGATATAGAATCGCACACTCAATAAAAAACAAATCATTCTTCACCTTCTCTTTGAGCAATCGCGAAGAAATATCTTCTCTCACTGCTGGATGAACGATTGCATTGAGTCTTTCTAGTAAGGTTCTATCTGCGAAAACGCGTTCTGCAACTATGGATGTTTGATAAATACCGTCTTGATAGACTTCTGCACCAAAAAGTGTTTCTATCTCTTTGCGTACCTGCTGATTATCAGTGATTATGCGTTTGGCTTCATGGTCTGTGTCATACACATAATAACCATTTTGGCGCAATTGCTGAGCAATTGTACTTTTGCCACTTCCTATACCACCTGTTAAGCCTATGACCATAATGATATTTTAGAATTGGAAATAGATAAAAGCTTGTAAACCTGCCGTGGCAAATTGGTATACACCTATAATCACGGCAATGGCAATCAGCATGATTGACCATATTGGCAATACGGCGAAGCGTATGCGGTACCAGCGTTTTAGACGCGATGGGAGCCAGTGGATAATCATTCCCAGTGCAAATAGTATTACCACATGTCGGTATTCCCATAGGAAGGACGGAATAATACTGTTGTCCCAAGCACCACCAATTTGGTTTACCATATTCTTGGCTCTTTCCCATGCTTCTTGACTCGCTGTTGCAGGATCAAGATTGCTACCAGAACGGAAAAAGAGGCGTGTAAAAGTGATGAATATAAATGTTTGTGCTATGGCCCAAAAATTAGACCATGCTTTAAAGGCCTTTGATCGAGGGGTGCCTGTAATAGCTACATGACCGCAACGCTCAATCCACCAATGAATATAATAAACAATAGTACCAACCCATAATACAACTCCCCAGATAAACAGTAGATTCCAAATAGGAGCATCTAAATATAAGTATGCCGCAGTTAGTCCTGCTGTGAGTAATGTTATCAAGCACATCTTGATATTCCAGTTCATTTTAGCCCATACTTTATAGATAATCATACCCGCTCCATTGAGTGCACCCCAAATTACAAAATTCCAACTTGCACCATGCCACAATCCTCCCAATAGCATGGTTATAAACGAGTTAAAATTACCTGCTGCAATCTTGTTCTTTAAATTCTTGCCTAAGATAGAACGATTACCTCCTAATGGGATGTATAAATAACTCTTCAACCATCTACTGAGCGACATATGCCATCTGCGCCAAAAGTCTTGGGGATTACGTGACTTGTAAGGAGAGTTGAAGTTCTGAGGAAGATAAAAGCCCATCAGCATTGCGATACCTATTGCGATATCTGTATAACCAGAGAAATCGGCATATACTTGTAGTGAGTATGCAAATAGCGCAAAGAGATTCTCGAATCCGCTAAATAAAAGAGGGTTTTCAAATACACGATCAATACAATTAATGGCTAAATAATCGCTTAGTACAATTTTTTTTATCAATCCATTTAATATCCAGAAAACTGCCAATCCTGCCAACCTTCGACTTAAACGGAATGGTCGATAGAGTTGGGATAGAAATTCATTGGCGCGTACAATGGGACCTGCTACTAGTTGGGGGAAGAAACTTACATAAAATCCAAAATCAAGGATATTTTTGACTGGCTGGACATGTCCACGATATACATCTATTGTGTATGAAATTACTTGGAATATATAGAACGATATTCCTACGGGTAAGATGATATTATCTACTGTGAATCGCCCACTATCGCTAAATCCATTACCAATATACGCAAAGATGTCAAATACTGCAAACTCTGTACCCAACACATCATTGATGATATTAGTAAAGAAATATGCATATTTAAAGTAGCAGAGTAATCCTAGGTCTATAATAATGCTGAGCGCAAGCCACCATCGTGCCCGTGTGGCATGTTCTTTTTGATTGTTTCTATGTATCTGCTTGGCTACTAGCCAGTCACTGCATGTGATGAACAGCAGGATTAGGAGGAAGATACCGCTAGTCTTGTAATAGAAAAACCAACTAACTACCATGAGAAAGATATTGCGTAGATGCATCCTACGGGATGAACTGTCTGAAAGTTTTCGAGAACTGCCAACCTCCATGATGATAGCAAATATCGCATATACCAAGGCGAAGAATGCCCAAAAATAAAACTGTGTAAAGAGCAAGGGACTCTCGCTGTTAAAGGCAAAGATATGATGTAAAAAATGATTCAAGGCGGTATTGTTTTGTCGGTTATAATTTTGTATTATTGATAACTGTTAATCCAATTGTAGAGCATCTGACCTACTTTGTTAGCCCCTGCTCGTGTGAAGTGTACATAGTCACTGCCTGCTAATCCTTTCTCTACCCAGTCCACCATACTGTTTTTTCCTCCCATAGCCGTGTACATGCTCCAATATGAGATTTGTTCTTCCTCGGCCATCTTTTTCAACTGTTCGTCCAAATATGGAACCATTGGATAGGTTGTCATTTGCCCATTGATGCGAGTGGACATGTCGCTTGGACCAATAAACAATATAGAAGCGTATGGCGCACAAGTACGCATATAGCGTACTTGTTGGCGAAGATTGTTGACATATTTGTTGATACTTGAGGTGGTGGTTGAGTGTGGAATCGTATTACCTCCAAATTGCATAATGATAAGTCGTGTGTTGGTTGTTTGGAAGTAATTAGCCAATGATGTGGCATTCATTCGTGTGAAAATAGTACCCGAACAACCACGCATAGGAATATTATCCACCATGACACCTGTTGTGGTCTCCAAACTAATGCCATATACCCTGCCTTTTCCTTCTAAATCTATTTGACAGCGTGTAGCACTATCAGATAAGACAAACAGATTACGATTATATGGCTTAGGCGCTATGTTAGAGCCGTTGATGCTGACTTTTCCGTTAATTCGAGCTGTGAAAATTCGTACTTGTGTAAACAGATTATAAGTCTTGTGTTTCTTGCTAACAGGTTCAATATTCATTTTTATTTGTTGACTACCAGCTACAATCGTACTATCCATTATCGCCACTTGGCCCATCATGCCGTAGTCATTCCCCTCTTGTCGTTTAGAGCGAGGCCCATAAATCAAATATCGTTGAGGCCCACCTTTGGCCGTCTGCTTAATACCATTAATGGTTATGTATTGACGGATACTACGAGTTGGTACTGTTTGATGCAGAGGAATCAGACCTACACCACCACCTCCATATTGTGTTTGCCAGCATTCACGAAGAATATCCGATATGCGGTCTTCTTCGATTTGAGAATCTCCATAGTGCACTACGCGGATAGGCATCATACTAGCACTATCTAGCGAGTTGTAGAATGCTGTTAGGTTTTGACGCAAGTCAATCGTTGATTTTTGACTAGGTGATGTGGTTGTACTTGATTTTGGAGCAGGCTCCTCTTTTTTAACCACTGGCGTCGTTGTGCTATTGTTATTAGATACGATTGGTGTGGTGTGCTTTACTTCTGGTGTTATTTCTGGCGTCGTCGTTATAACGGGCTCGGGTATTGTATCTGCCTCATCTGCAATATCTTCCGTCAAATCTTCGATAGTGTCTATGATTGTCTCTTCAATAGAATCAAATAGGTAGTACTTAGGTTGCAAAGGCTGCACTTCTCGTTGCCGTGGAGCAATCAGAGCTGCAAGTTCTTCTTCATTAATTTCTTCTACTTGATTATAATCTTCTGCTTCTGCTATCCAGGTTTTATCCGTGTATGTGATAGTACTATCATTTGTACTAGGATCTAATACTTCTGCTAATGTGGGCCAGCGTAGGGTGAAATTACCGATAGTGAACCCTCCCTTTGGGGTGAACCAGCATACAATACTTAATAATGCAATTACTGTCCAAATAATGATTGTGATGTGTCTCGGTTTCATTTATTTTTTCCACAAAACTCTAGTGAAGAGTAATAACACAGTAAAAATTTCTAGACGGCCGATGAGCATGACAATACTCATTACCCATTTGGCCAGAATAGGGAATGAAGCATATGTTCCCGAAGGACCAAATTGACCGATACTAATGCCCACATTACCCATTGCAGATACTGCACTACCTATCGCCTCGTCAAAGGCAACGCCGCAGGCACAAAAGACTACAACTGTAATGGCTATGATAAACACATAGAAGATCAAAAAGGCCATTATATTATTGATCGTTTGTTGAGGAACAGCCTTCTCGTTGAGTTTCACGGGGATGATAGCGTTGGGGTGTATGCGACGCTGAAACTCAGTGACACCATTTTTGAGAATAATAGAGAGACGAACCCATTTGATACCTCCCGCTGTACTTCCCGCACATGCGCCAGTTAGCATTAGGAAGAATATCACTACCCAAGCGACCACTGGCCAATACATGTAGTCAGAAATAGTAAATCCAGTGGATGTCATGGCGCTTATAACAGTGAAAAGACTATCGCGGAATGAACGCTCCATGTGTAAGGCCGTCCATCCTGGACGAGATATGTACAAACCAATAGTTATCAGTGTCGTAAAGAGTACAACAGCCATGCAGTACCAACGGAGTTCCTCGTCTTTTACCATGTTGTGAGCTTTACCGCGGAGCAGGTAAATCATCAGTACAAAGTTAATGCCCGAAATAAACATAAAAAATGCTACCACATAATGTATGAGAGCCGAGTCGTAAAATGCTAAACTCGCATTTTTGGTAGAAAAACCACCTGTGGCAATTGTCGAAAAAGAGTGACAAATAGCATCAAAACTGTCCATTCCACATCCCCAAAGCGCTACAATCTCAATGGCGGTCAATGCTATATATGTGGTCCACATCATTTTGGCAGTATCAGAGATACGAGGTGATACTTTCTCGTAAGTCAGCCCCGATACTTCCGCCGCGTATAATTGCATTCCATTAAGTCCGAAAATCGGTAGTATAGCAATAGATAATACGATAATTCCCATACCACCAATCCATTGCGTCAAAGAACGCCAAAATAGTAATCCATGGGTGATATTATCCAAGTTCGTTATAATCGTTGCACCTGTGGTGGTAAAGCCAGACATACTCTCAAACCATGCATCGGTCACAGAGGATACCTGACCGCTCAAATAATATGGTAGCATGCCGAATAACGAAAATACCACCCATACCATGGCCACAATGAAGTAACCTTCGCGCTCGCCCATTCGAGATTCAGCATGACGCCCTATGCATAACCCCAAAACACCTGTCACCAATGTTATGATGGTCGATAGAAAGAATATGCCGCTATCAGCCTCTCTATACCAAAGGCTTACGGCCATTGCTGCTGCCATGAATATGGATTCTAGCACTAGCAATGCTCCCATCGTGCGGAAGACCATTCTTGTATTAAAGGTGCGTGTCATTTGAAGAATTTCTCTAATTGTCGGATTACTTGATTCTTACAGAATACAACTACTTGATCGCCTTGTATAACCTGTGTGTCACCATTCACCAATACGCACTCTCCTGCTCGAACAATAGCACCTATATTGGTGTCTTTCGGTAGGCGCATTTCGCGTATCTTAGCCTTCGTGATACGACTGCCTTCCTCCGCCATGAATTCCACAATCTCTGCATCTGCACTCGTGAGGTTACGCACATTTAATACACTTGCATCCAGCAACATCTGATAGATATATGACGCTGCTATCGTCTTCTTATTTAGTACGGTGCCTATCTCCAATCCTTCTGCCATGGAGATATAATCAATATTTTCAACCTCGGCAATAGTCTTCTTTACCCCAAATCGTTTGGCTGCCATACATGCGAAAATATTGGCCTCGCTATTCTCCGTTACTGCTACAAAGGCATCTGCATCCTCTATTCCCTCGTCTTTCAGTACCGCCATGTCGCTCCCGTCTGCGTTGATAATAAGAGCATTGCTGACTTTCTCGCTTAGGTGATAACATAATTCTCGATCCGCTTCCAAAATCTTAATATTCATGTCGTTCGACAAGTTTTGCACGGTCTTTTGCGCTATCTTTGACCCTCCAAAGAAGATTACATTCTTAATCTCTTTCTTTTGCTTGCCCAATTGTTCGCGGAGCACTTTCATATTCTCCGTTGTACATACTGCATACACCATATCATCTGCCTTAATCTCGTCTTGCCCGCCTGGAATGATGGTCTCTTGACCGCGCTTGATGGCCACTACACGATATAAGCCGTGATTAAAGAATCCTGACATGAACTGCTTTCCAATCACTTCGGCACCTTCTCGCACTTTCACAACGCATAACTCCAATGCACCATTGCATAATGTTAAATGGTAACGCATCCAGTTGGTTTTTAGCGATGCAGTAATCTCTTGAGCTGCTAATAACTCGGGATAAATCAGATGGTTCAATCCCATTTGCTCGAAAATATATTTATTCTCGGGAATCAGATACTCGTAATTATCAATTCGAGCTAATGTCTTTTTTGCTCCTAACTGATTGGCTAGTAAACATGCGGTGATGTTATCAGATTCCGATGGCATTACGGCAATGAATAGATCGACTTCTTTTACACCTAGATTTTTTAGGTTATGGATAGAGGTCGGACTGCCCACTACTGTGAGTAGGTCATAGTTCGCATCCAAATCGCCCAAACGATCTTGACGCTCGTCAATCAAACTGATATCCATGTCTTCGCGAGATAGTAGTTTAGCCAAATGGCGACCTACTGCTCCAGCGCCTGCAATAATGATTCGCATATACCTTCTTTATCTAATTTTAGTAGTTGATACAACTCTTTTGTACTACCATGTTCTACAAATTGGTCGTTGACTCCCAAACGAATAACTCGTTTCTCCCGAGCCGACATTGTTGGACCATTATCGGCTAACCACTCTAATACTGCACTGCCCAGTCCGCCGTTAATCACACCATCTTCCACCGTTACAATAGTGTCGTATTTTGCGGCTATTTCAGCCATAATGTGTTCGTCCAATGGCTTTAGCCAGCGCATGTCGTAATGTGCGAAAGCGTTTTGTGACTCGCTGCTAGTTGCGTCAATACACATTTTTATAGCTTCTGCAACAGTATTACCTATCGCACCAATACTCAATACTGCCACCTTCTCGCCATCAATCAGTTTTACACCTTTACCCAACTCTATTGGAGCTGCGTCTGCATCGTGATATTCCCCCGTTCTGCCTCGTGGATAACGAATAGCAATAGGTCCCTCGTAGTCTTTGGCGAATGCCATCATCTTCTGTAAGTCTTTTGCTGTCATAGGTGCTCCGATTACCATATTAGGAATCGGACGCAAAAAGGCCAGATCTAATAATCCGTGATGTGTCGCTCCATCATTACCTACGATGCCAGCGCGATCGATGCAAAAGATGACATGCTCCTTAGGCAATGCAACATCGTGGATGATATTGTCATATGCTCGTTGCAAGAAGCTAGAATAAATATTGCAGTATGGCACTAATCCTGCTTTTGCTAATCCTGCAGAGAATGTGACGGCATGACCTTCTGCTATACCCACATCAAAAACACGATGAGGCAGCTCTTTTTGCATGATATTCATGCTGCATCCACTAGGCATTGCTGGGGTAATACCCACAATTCGTTCGTCAGTTTGGGCTAATTCTAATAGTTTTTTTCCAAACACTTCTTGCCACAAAGGCACTTGTGCCCCAGCATTCTCGTTGCGAATACCTGTTTCTACACAAAATTCTCCAGGCGCATGCCAAGTGGTTTGGTCATTTTCTGCAGGCTTATATCCTTTGCCCTTTTTGGTGATGATATGCAACACCTTTGGCCCCTTGTAGTCTTTTATTTCTTTTAATATGCGAATCAAACTCAGTACATCATGCCCGTCTGCTGGACCAAAGTAGCGGAGATTCAGTCCTTGGAATATATTATTTCCTTGTTTTGTCAGCAGGGCTTTTATATTGTTTGAGAAACGCTGCATGCGCCCTTTATTGCTGTCATTAATCATGTGCAACTTTCGAGCCACATTGTATGCCCACCAACGCCACTTGTTGTATCTCGCGCTCGTTGTAATATCTACCAAATATTGGGTAAAACCGCCTTTGATAGGATCTATGGCCATGTTGTTGTCGTTTAGTATGATGAGCAGGTTATTCTTGCTCATAGATACATTGTTTAACCCCTCGAAAGCTAGTCCACCTGTCATGGCACCGTCACCTATGATAGCCACCACTTTTTTTGCATTATTGCTGTCGTTTATTTTCTCATCTCCTATCGCAAGGCCCAACGCAGCAGAGATGCTATTGCTAGCATGACCTGCAATAAATGCATCGTACTCGCTCTCCATGGGGCTAGGGAATGGTGCCACACCCTTAAACTGACGGTTCGTGTGAAATTGCTCACGCCTACCTGTTAGAATCTTATGAGCATAAGCCTGGTGCCCAACATCCCATACTAATTGGTCGTTTGGGGTGTCGAACACATAATGCAAGGCGACCGTCAGTTCTACGGTACCTAAGGACGAACCTAGATGACCAGGATTCTGACTCAAAACCTGAATGATAAAATCTCGAACCTCATCGCACACTTGAGGCAATGCTTCCAATGGCAATGCCTTTAAATCGCATGGGTAGTATATATTATTCAGATAGTTATATTCCATAAGTCTATTTCTTCAATTCTCGTTATCCTCGATTTGAGGATGCTCGCTGAGCACAAATAGCCTGCAAAGATACTAAGATTTTCTCATATGTGCAAATTTTTCATCTTTTTTGCGGTTTTTGCAGCAAAAACTACTTGTTTGAATAGCGTAAGCAAAGAGATTGGCACAATTTTTGCCACAATATTGTTAAAGCATTATTGTTTAAATTTTAATATTGATAGTATGAAAAAAATCTTAACGATTGTTGCGGTGTTGATGTTCACACTGACAGCATGCGCTGACCACAACCAGTTGATAAAATATTCGGAACTTCCTGCTCAAGCACAATCTTTTATTCAAAAGTATTTTGCCCCTTCTGAGGTCTCATACATAGAGCGTGAGAGAGAGGGATTTCATTACGAATATACGATGTATTTGAATGATGGAACAGAGATTGACTTTGATCAGCAAGGTAATTTGCAATTGATTGATTGTAAAAACTTACCAGTTCCAGAGGGTATTGTTCCTGAGTCTATCGTAAATTATGTTCAACTACATCATCCCAGTCACTTTATTGTGGAATATGAGATAGGATATCGTTATCAGAAGGTGGAACTGAATGCAGGAGAATTAGAACTCTTGTTCGACCGTGATGGCCATATCGTAGGTATAGATGATTAATCGCGATATAAAAGTTTGAGAAGAATGCAATATATTGATTATCAGCAAACTATTGATTATCTCTATGCGTCGCAACCCGCCTTCCATTTGGTGGGTGCGGCTGCGTATAAACCAGGCTTAGACAACACTTATCGCCTCATGCAACATCTTGGCAATCCGCACTTGACACTCCGTGCGGTGCATGTGGCTGGAACCAACGGCAAAGGATCTACTTCACACCTCATTGCTGCGGCGTTGCAAGCACAAGGCTATAAGGTTGGTTTGTTCACTTCGCCACACTTGGTAGATTTTCGCGAGCGAATCCGCATTTCAGGAGAGATGATCCCTGAGGAAGTCGTAGTGCAGTTTGTGGCTGATCATCGTGCTTTTTTGGATGAAATTCGTCCCTCGTTCTTTGAAACTACTATGGCGCTTGCTTTTTGGTATTTTGCTCAGCAGCAAGTAGATATAGTGGTTGTTGAGGTTGGGTTAGGCGGGCGCCTGGATAGTACCAATATTCTCACTCCGCTTCTCTCTGTGATTACCAATATCGGCATTGATCACACCGAATTTCTAGGCAATACCCTGCCTGCGATTGCTGGCGAGAAAGCGGGAATAATCAAACCCAATACACCCTGTGTGGTTGGCGAGACTCATCCCGAGACGCAAAGCGTCTTCCTCGCTCATGCACGCGAGTGCGATATTTTAGGTGATGGCTTAGAGACCACTAACTGCCGCCTGTGGTTAGCTGACCAATGTGGCTACATGCGCAAGCGCCGTCTTAAAGAGGTACCTATATGCCAACTCCAAGGCAACTATCAAGACAAAAATCAGCAGACAGCCTTCGTTGCTCTTCAAGCCTTGCGCAATTATTGCGGCGTCGCAATTTCGCGCGAAGCTATCGCCACCGGTTTTGCTCAGGTATGTTCTCTGACGGGACTCCGTGGTAGATGGGAAATACTTGCTCGTGCTCCATTAACTATCTGTGACACAGGACATAATGGACATGGTATATGCTATGTATCCGATCAACTTCGCTCATTGATCGCCGCATCGCCTAGTCGCCTGAGAATCATCCTTGGCTTGGTCGGAGACAAGGATATTGATGTGGTTTTGAGCACTTTACCTCAGGAGGCAACCTATTATTTTACGCAACCTGCTACATCTCGTGCCTTTTCTGCGAAAGCCCTGCAAGCCAAGTGGCAGGCTATTCATCCTACCCATACTGCCAACCAACACTTTGATACTATTTCCAAAGCGCTTATCGCAGCCCAAAAAGAAGCCTCCAACGAAGATATTATCTTCATCGGAGGTAGCAATTATGTTGTAGGAGAAGTGCTGTCAAATACGCACTATTTACGCACAATACACGGACAATAAACGCACAATAAACGCAAAATTCCTCATTCTTTGGCGACCTTTACTCGGATGATTGTCAAACCATCTCTCAAAGGCAAAATCACCTTTTCTAGGCGTTCGTCTTGTGCTACTTTGTCGTTGAATGCACGCAACGCAACTGTCTGTTTATCTTTGTTATACGCGGGGTCAATGATGTGTCCGTCCCATAGTGTATTGTCGGCAAGTATCCATCCTCCTTCTCGTGTTAAAGGCAGTACTAAATCCAAATAATCACAATACTCCTTCTTGTCAGCGTCGATAAACACCAGGTCAAACGCATCGCCTCGGTCGTTGACCGTGTCTCTCGCCTCTCGCCTCATTGCCTCATCGCCTAATAGCCTTAAACTCTCCTTCGCGTCCCCAATCATCAGTTCCACTTTCTTTCCTAATGGCGACAATGCTAAGTTTCTGCGGATAGAATCTTCCATCTCGTCGTTATGCTCTATCGTAACGAGCTTGCCATCTTCTGTTAATCCCTCAGCCAAACAAAGTGCAGAATATCCTGTAAAAGTTCCCAACTCCAATATCCGCTTGGGCTGAATCATCTTACTGATCATGCTCAGTACGCGACCCTGTACATGACCAGATAGCATGCGAGGGTTGATAACTTCTAGATGTGTACTACGAGTGATTTGCTTCAAAACATCACTTTCGGCAGAACTATGTTGCTCAATATATTCAAAAATATCCATTTTTCTGTTGATTTGACTGCAAAAGTACAAAAAAACTTGCATATGTCCAAAAAAAATACTACTTTTGCAGTCAAAATGACATAAAAATAATACCAAATACATAAAAACATATGGAATTAGTAGAAAATATCGATGAGATTGATCGCAAAATCTTACAGATTATCACTCAAAATGCGCGTAAGCCATTCAAAGATGTGGCAGAACAAGTTGGAATTAGCCGTGCTGCAGTTCATCAACGAGTACAAAAGATGTTTGACAATGGTGTGATCACAGGATCTGGATATACCGTTAACCCTAAGGCATTGGGATATAATCTATGTGTATATGTAGGCTTGACACTTGAGAAAGGCTGTATGTATCACGAAGTTAGTACAGAACTAGAAAAAATTCCTGAAGTAGTGGAGAGTCGCTTTACATTGGGCGCCTATTCTATGCTCATTAAATTGTACGCACGTGACGATCAACATCTTTTAGATCTTTTGAGTAATAAACTTCAAGGTATACACGGTGTTTCTAATACTGAGACTTTGACCGCTTTGGATCAACGGATTCATCGATCTCTTCCTATACAATAAGTAATTAAAATACAGTAATATATACAATGGAAAAAGTAATTAGTGGAATTCGCCCAACGGGCAATTTGCACCTTGGAAACTATTTTGGTGCGGTGAAGAGTTTTGTGAAAATGCAAGAGGAATATAATTGTATGTTCTTCATTGCGGATTGGCATTCTCTCACCACTCATCCAACACCAGAAAATATACGCACTTCTGTTCGTACGATCTTGGCGGAATATCTGGCATGTGGCATTGACCCTGAGAAGGCTCCTATCTATGTGCAAAGCGATGTAAAGCAAGTGCTTGAGCTCTATCTCTACCTCAATATGAACGCATATCTTGGCGAACTTGAGCGTGTGACTTCTTTCAAGGAGAAAGCACGCAAACAGCCAGATAATGTCAACGCAGGTTTGCTCACCTATCCATCTCTTATGGCTGCGGATATCCTTGTGCATAAGGCAGATAAAGTGCCTGTGGGTAAGGATCAAGAGCAAAATATGGAGATGGCTCGTCTCTTTGCGCGTCGATTCAATCGTATCTATAATATTGAGTACTTCAAAGAGCCTGAGTCTTTCCATTTCAATGCCAAGGCTGTAAAAGTTCCAGGCTTGGATGGTAGCGGCAAGATGGGTAAGAGCGAAGGAAATGCTATTTATCTTTGCGACGACGAAGCTACAATCAAGAAGAAAGTGATGCGTGCGGTTACCGATGCCGGACCTACTATGCTCAATCAGGTAAAACCAGAGCCTATCGAGAACCTCTTTACTCTGATGTCTCTTGTATCTACCCCTGATACCTACGACTACTTCAATGACCAATACAACAATATGGCAATCCGCTATGGTGATATGAAGAAGCAGCTTGCTGCCGACATCAACGCCTTCTGCGCACCTATTCGTGAGCGTATTTTGGAGTATAAGAGCAACGAAGAACTCCTTGCTCGTGTAGCCCGTCAAGGTGCAGAGGCTGCCGCTGCTAGTGCAGAGAAGACTATCCGCGAGGTGCGCGAGATTATCGGTTTCCGCAATTAATCACTCTCTGGCACAAAATTTGCTAGAATTATAGTAGCGACCTTAATGTCCTTGATGACCTTAATGTCCTTACAAGCATGAAGTGCAAACTATTCATATTATTCGTCCTTGGGGCAGGCTTAATCGCCCTCTCGCCTCATCGCCTTGTCGCCTCGTCGCCTTATGTCGATGACTCCTATTATTGGCCTATTGTGGATACGCTCGAATCTGCTACGCCTATATATGATCGTAATGCACGCGAGTTTATATTCCTCGAAGATACTACCCAATATCCCGATACTGTCCGCATGCGAATAATTGAGAAATGAAGAAAATCCTGCTCATATTACTCTTAGCCTATTGCCTATTGCCTGTGTCCTATTGTCAGGATGCTCAGCGTTTTGCTGAGCGTAGTGTGATGGGTACTGCTCGCTATGTAGGTATGGGTGGTGCTATGACTGCTATTGGTGGGGACCCTACTGCTGTGTTGGATAACCCTGCGGGGCTTGGACTCTATCGTCGTAATGAGATTGCGATGACCATTGACTGGACTGTGGACTATACTCAGCAATTAGGCGCTAGGGATTCTTATCAACGCGAACGATTTTTTACGCCTAATATCACAGGTGTTATGGCATGGGGCAATCCTAATAAACAACGGGGAATGATCTTCAACAATTTCATGTTCTCCTATAATCGTTTGGCTTCTTTTAATCGCGATATTGTGGCCCAAGGGAAGCAACTTGGAATGGTACAAACGATTTGCAATATTACCAATGGATTACCTGAAGCCGATCTGCAAAACCAGCCTTGGGATGATTTCGAGATCGCATGGTTAAGTATCTTGGGATATGAGACCTATCTCATCAATCCAACGACCAACAACCAATGGGCTCCCGTAGATGATTTTACTGATGGTTCTTTATCTATTTCGGAATCAGGTAACTATGACCAATATACCATCTCTTGGGCTAGTAATATCAATAACCAATGGTATTTGGGATTAAGCCTTAATATCCCTACTTTATCTTATACCAAGAATGTATCCATCTTAGAATCCAATCGTTTCAACTCCGCCGAACTCAAATCTATGTACTATGTCTCTGGTGTGGGTGTCAGTGGCTCTTTGGGCTTGATTTACAGACCTATCAGAAGTTTGCGTATAGGTGCATCTATCCATACGCCTATGGTACTCAATCTCTCGGTTCAGACGGAGGGTGATATGTATTCTACGGTCAATAATGCATACTACGAAATCTTGACTCCTGCTAGTGGAGTTCAGACTGCTGAGGTGGTTTCCCCTCTTCGTACAAGCGTTAGCTTTGCAGGGCAGATAGGCAATAAAGGGCTAATTTCTCTGCAATATGACTATGCCCACTCTGCATCCATGGAGGATGTCCATACCTTGCGTATCGGAGCCGAAGCACAAGCTTATCATGGCTTGTTCTTTAACGCGGGATATGTATACGAATCTTCATTCCTAAACGAAGATCCTATTTGGATGTTGGCATATAACGAGATTCGAACGGATATGGACTATCGCTATACAGCCAATACACAATATTTCAGTCTTGGTTTTGGATATCGTGGCGAATGGGTGGTTGCACAAATGGCATATCAATATGGTTGGCAAACCTTACACCAATATGCATCCGAGATGCAAATGGCTCCAATGCAAGTAGCTACTCGTACCCATCGTCTTGTAGCCACATTGGCTTGGAGATTTTAAGAAGGTGTACATTTCTTGCCCTATTGGCACAGAAATTGTCCCCAAATAAACAAAGATAATATATCACAGCGAGCATCGCGAGCGATCTTAAATATATTGTTGCACTGCTAGAGACCGGAAAACTCAACACATATTTTCTTACGAGGTAGGTGCTTATCTAATGGCGTGCTAATACTCTCCGCGGTGACCAACCTTAGGGTTGTAGCGATGAGGCAGTTAGATTACAAAGGGTCCGTACTCCTCAAATCCTGTTTTTTAGGAGTTTTCTCGAGTAATGCAGTGCAGCAATTTTTTTTATGAAAAACATAACTCATCACTCATAACTTATCACTCATATATGGTTCGTTCATACATAGCAGCCAATCGTGACCGCTTCTTAGAGGAGTGGGCTAGTCTTATTCGTATTCCTAGTGTTAGTTGCCAACCTGCTCACAAAGATGATATGCTTCGTTGTGCCGAGCGTTGGTGCGAACTCCTGCTCGAAGCAGGCGCACAAAAAGCCCAAATAATGCCTTCCGATGGGCATCCTTTCGTCTATGCTGAATACGCACCTATAGCCAATAATCAATTGCCTCTTGCTGATATCCCTACTGTCCTTGTTTATTCTCACTACGATGTGATGCCTGTAGAGCCGCTTGACCTGTGGCATTCCAATCCTTGGGAACCAGACATCCGCGATGGTCGCCTCTATGCACGTGGTGCCGATGATGACAAAGGGCAAGCCATGATACAAGTTAAGGCCTTCGAGTATCTCGTCAAGCATGGACTTATGAACTGCCATGTCAAGTTCATTTTCGAGGGGGAAGAGGAGATTGGTAGTCCTAGCTTAGATGCTTTCCTCAAAGAGCATCGCGACTTGCTAGCCTGTGATATTATTCTTGTTAGCGACACCTCTATGATTGGTAAGGATACTCCATCTATTACCACTGGATTGCGTGGCTTGGCATATTGGGAGATCGAAGTTACAGGTCCTAATCGTGACCTGCATAGCGGACATTTTGGCGGCGCAGTCAAGAATCCTATCAATGCCCTCACCGAGATGCTCTCTAAGGTGGTGGATGACAAGGGACGCATCACCATTCCTCATTTCTATGACGATGTGCTACCTATCCCTCAGGCTGAGCGTGAGATGATCCAGCAGATTCCTTTCTCTGAGGAGGCATATTGTCAAGCTATTGATGTTGATGCTACTTTTGGCGAGGAGGGTTACTCTACTTTGGAACGCAACTCTTGCCGTCCATCATTTGATATTTGTGGTATTTGGGGTGGATATACGGGCGAAGGTAGCAAGACTGTTTTGCCAAGTAAAGCATATGCCAAAGTCAGCTGTCGTCTTGTAGCTAATCAGGATCATGAGCAGATCAGCCAAGCATTTGTGGATTATATTATAGGTATCGCGCCCGCGGGCGTACGCGTGAAGGTTACTCCAATGCATGGTGGACAAGGCTATGTATGTCCAATCGATATTCCTGCATATAAGGCTGCTGAGCACGGATTTGAGGTGGCATTTGGCAAGAAACCTTTGGCTGCTCGCCGTGGTGGTAGTATTCCTATTATCAGTAGCTTCGAGCAAATCTTGGGCGTGAAGACCATCTTGATGGGATTCGGTTTAGAGAAGAATGCTATCCACTCCCCCAATGAGTCTATGGACCTAGAAGTCTGGGAAAACGGCATCGTAGCCGTCACTGAGTTTTATAAGGCTTTAACTCATAATTCATAGTTTATCACTCATAACTCATACTTTATCACTCCCATGAACATCGTCATCATTGGTCAAGGTAATGTCGCCACCAACCTGCATCATGCATTTACTAAGAAAGGTGTCGCTTGTCAGATGGTTAGTAGTCGATACGGACTAGACCTTCTACCAGCTGCTAATGTGTATATCTATGCGGTTAAGGATGAGGCCTTGGCTGCGGTTGTCGCACAGGTAAAAGACAAGGAGAAGGCTATGCACCTGCATACGTCAGGCAGTATGCCAATCTCTGTTTTTGGAGATGATAAACCGCATGCTGGAGTGTTCTATCCATTCCAAACATTCAGCAAGGCGCGAGTGATTGAGGATTTCTCCACGGTACCTGTTTTTTTTGAGGCCCGTGGTATTGACGATATTAGTGCGGTCTATTCTTTGGCTTTGACCATCACAAGCCATGTCTACGAGACCACCCAGCATGATCGCGAACGCTTGCATGTAGCAGGTGTGTATGCTTGCAATTTCACCAACCTTATGTATGCAATGGCCTCAGATATTCTTCGCAATACCCATATCCCATTTTCGGCATTGTTGCCGCTGATTGATGAGACTGCTGCTAAAATTCACACCCTGCCTCCTCACGATGCACAGACTGGGCCTGCACGCCGAGGCGACGAGAATGTTATGGCGCATCATCAGGCCCTATTAACAGAGCAACAGCGTATTCTCTACACCATGTTGTCAGAAGAAATACGCCGTCGCTATTGATTTTTTTTTCTATATTGGTAGGCTACTTTCCGCCTACCAATTTTTTTATCTCGCTCAACTTATTGAGTGCTTCTAGTGGAGTCAGATTATTGATATCCATATTCTTGACCTCGTCGCGGATTTGTTCTAGCACAGGATCATCCAGTTGGAAGAAACTCAGTTGCATGCCACCTGGTGCACTCACTGTGGCTTTGCCTCCACCTATCTTGTCTTGGCTCTTGGTTCCTTGCTCCTGATTTCTTGCTCCTTGTTCTAGGTCCGCTAGTATTTGGTTAGCTCGTTGGACAATCGAAGCAGGCATACCAGCCAGTTTCGCCACATGAATACCAAAACTATGTTCCGATCCACCGCGTACCAACTTACGCATGAAGATCACCTTGCCATTGGCTTCACGCACCGACACATTATAGTTGCGTATGCGTTGGAAACTTTCCTCCATCTCATTGAGTTCGTGGTAGTGCGTTGCAAACAGGGTCTTTGCATGTCCCTTCTGCTCATGGATATATTCCACAATTGCCCACGCAATACTGATACCATCGTAGGTACTCGTTCCGCGTCCCAACTCATCAAAGAGCACCAGACTTCTTTCGCTCAGGTTATTCAAGATGCTAGCTGCCTCATTCATCTCTACCATAAAGGTACTCTCGCCCAATGATATATTGTCGCTAGCCCCCACACGGGTAAATATTTTATCCACTACACCAATGCTCGCGCTCTCTGCTGGCACGAAACTACCCATCTGTGCCATCAGTACAATCAGCGCCGTCTGACGCAGCAAAGCTGATTTACCCGCCATATTTGGACCGGTAATGATGATGATCTGCTGACCATTATTATCTAGCAACACATCGTTTGGCACATACTCTTCATCCATCGGTAGTTGCTTCTCAATTACAGGGTGACGACCTTGTCGTATGTCAATTACCAAACTATCGTTGATAGCAGGACACACATATTTATTCTCTACCGCTACATGCGCAAAGCCCATCAAGCAGTCCAATTGTGCTACCACATTTGCATCCATCTGCATTTGTGGCACATACTCCGTCAGCGCCAACATCAGCTCGGTGTATAGGCGTGTCTCGATGATCTGAATCTGCCCTTCTGCATTGAGGATTTTATCCTCGTATTCTTTCAGCTCTTGTGTGATGTATCGCTCTGCATTGACGAGTGTCTGCTTACGAATCCATGTCTCAGGCACTTGCTCTTTATATGTATTGCGCACTTCTAGATAGTAGCCAAATACATTGTTGTATCCTATCTTCAAGCTCTGAATACCAGTGCTATCAATCTCTCGTTGTTGGATACGCAGCAGATGCTCTTTGCCGTTGGCTTGAATGTCGCGCAGTTCATCTAGTTCTGCATTCACACCGCGTGCAATAGTGTTCGGGCGGCCTTGTACAGCTGGCGGATCAGGGGTGATCTCATGCTGAATGCGTTGGCAAATATCACTGCATAGACTCAACTGTTCGCCCAGCAATCTCAAATATCCATTATCGTCGGCGTTCTCGCAAATATGCTTGATAGGTGCAATGCAACTCAGCGCCACACTCAGTTGCACCATTTCGCGAGGTGATATTCTACCAGTAGATATCTTGCCCACAATACGCTCCATATCCATAATGCGTTCCAGATTCTCGCGAATGATCCTGCGCTCTTCTGGATGCTTGAATAGATATTCCACTACTGTCTGGCGGTTGCGAATCGCACGCACATCTTTCAGTGGGAATGCCAACCAACGGTGTAATAATCGTCCGCCCATAGGTGTTGTAGTGCGATCAATGATGTCGTATAGCGTAGTGCTGTTCTCTCGCTGACCACTCAGCAACTCCAAGTTACGAATTGTAAAGCGGTCCATCCATACAAACTTGTCCTCTTCTATGCGGCTTAAATGTTGGATATGTCCGTTTTGCAAGTGTTGTGTTGCGTCCAAATAATGCAATATCGCACCCGCTGCAATCACGCCTTCTGGCAGACCGTCCACTCCAAAGCCTTTTAGGTTTTGTACCTGGAATTGTTTGGTCAGTCTATCCATCGCTGCATCGCGAGTCATCATCCAGTCGTCTAGTTCGAAGGTGAAATACTTATTACCAAATGCAGCTTCCACCATCTGCTTTTTTCCGCGCAGATACAATACCTCCTTTGGCGCAAAGTTCACCAGCAACTTGTCGATATAATCTGCCGTACCTTCTGCCACCAAGAACTCACCTGTGGATATGTCCAAGAATGACACGCCCACTTCTCTCTTGCCGAAATGCAAACATGCCAACCAGGTGTTCTCTTTCTGTTGCAAAGTGGTATCGGAGTAACTCACGCCTGGCGTTACCAATTCTGTCACGCCACGCTTCACCAGTTTCTTTGTCAATTTTGGATCTTCCAACTGGTCGCAAATCGCCACACGCAATCCTGCTCTTACTAGTTTTGGTAGATAGGTATCCAAAGCGTGGAAGGGGAACCCTGCCATTTCTAGCGCTTTCGCCTCTTTGCTAGCACCATTGCTACGGTGAGTCAGCGTGATATTCAGTATCTTGCTTGCTCTTACCGCATCTTCTGCGTATGTCTCATAGAAGTCGCCACAGCGAAACAGCAATACCGCATCGGGGTATTGCGCCTTAATCTCGCGAAACTGCTTCATCATTGGCGTTTCTAATGCATCAATTTTTCCCATATATCCTTGCCTTTAAACTTTAATCTTTAAACTACTTAATTCTCACATCCACCTTCAAGTTAAACATTCGTCCTGTCAGGTAGTTCGGACAGGCCCATTGCCATCCGTCGGCTGCGGTTACCCAGTAGTAGCTATTCACATTGCTCCAATTCACTAGGTTGAACACCTCAAACAGCACACTCCAACTCTCCACATGCTTTGACTTCTTCATCCACTTGTCGTTCTCGCCCGAGAATGTGCGGCTCGCACCTATATCAATACGCTTGTAGTCGCTGACATGTCCCATGTATCGCAGTTTATCATTGCGTGGATAACCAAATGGCAAACCTTCGCTCCAAATAAACTTCAGGTGTAACTTATATTGTGGCAACTGTGGCAGATAGTCTTGGAAATACACCGTCACATTATAGCGTTGCTCTTGTGGGGTAGGTATCCAGCCCAGATTATGTTTGTCATCCGTGAAACGCATTCGGCTGCGCATAGTCGAAAAACTAACCCATGAATCCACACCAGGTACTAGCTCGCCCATCAACTTTGCATCCAGTCCTATTGTATATCCTTCACTGTCATTCACACCCGAATACCTCACGCGCACATTGTCCACCGTATAACTTTCCATGCGGTCGATATATTTGCCATAGACCTCGGCTGTGAACTTAAACGGACGACCCCACGCGCGGAAGTAGTAGTCGGTACCCATTACCAGTTGGTAGGAGCGTTGCGCCTTCAATTGGTCATTCAAACGAATACGATATATACCATCTTCTATCACGGTTTGGCGCACCTCTTTGTATAGTGGAGCTTGGTAATACACACCCGTTGCCACGCGGAAGGTCATATCTCTCTTCCATCCCGGCATCCATACCACGCTCACGCGAGGACTTGGTAGCACCTCATTGGTAAAACTCCACCAGTTCAATCGCATTCCTGCGGTCAGATATACTTTACCCAGATTGGTGCTCCATTGGTGTGTGTTCTGTGCGTAGGCTTGCAGGCGACCATTCAGCATCTGCGTTGTGCCCTTCATGGCATAGAATAGCAGCATCTCTTTCTCTGCGTTAGGCAGGCTGTATCCCAGCGAGTCGCGCCACTCCCATTCGCTGATGCGGTCTTGTATCATCTCTACGCTACCACTCACACCCCACTTCAAGCTGTTGTTACCGCGTTTCCATTCTCCCGTATGGGCTAGGGTCACCATGCTAGCTTGCAGCGTATTGCGAGCGTGCTCGTGGTACACACCACTACCTAGCAGGTTCTCATTCGACTCTGGATCGGCCAACTCGCCATTAGGGTTCTTTCCGCCATTGCTATTCTCGCCCGACATGTCTTTCTGATATAGCATATACTCGCTCAGAATATCGTAGGTCTCCTGCTCGTGCGAATAGAATCCGCTCAAATCTACCCCCACTTTCACTTCTTTGCTTACCTTACCCTCGGCGCTCAATGCAGCGAAGGCGGTGCGGAAGATGTCTTTCTCTTGTCCCTCGTGGTAGATCTTTTTCTCCTTGGCGTCCATACCACCGAAGTTCGTTGCACTAGAATCGGGAATAAACTCATAGCTATTCTGCGAGAAGTTTCCCAGCAGTCTAATCTCCCATCCTCTCGCCTCCTCGCCTACCTTCCAGGTCATCTGTGTCTGATAATCCAGGAAGTTAGGTTTGTAGTTTCCTTTGGTGTCCAGCGCACCGAGCATATATTTTGATGTCTTGTAGCGTATGCCGTGCATCTGACTCTGTGTGCTGTCGCCCCAGCCTACATAGGCATTGGCGCCTAGCAGACTCATGCTCAGTCGGGATTCTAGTTGCGTCGGACGCTTGTATCGTATATCCAACACCGAGGACATCTTGTCGCCGTACATAGCATCAAAGCCACCTGCCGAGAAGTCCACACTCTCCACCATATCTGTGTTCACAAAGCTCAACCCCTCTTGTTGTCCGCTTCTGATCAACAGTGGACGATGCACCTCCAATCCGTTGACATATACCGAGTTCTCGTCATAGCTACCGCCGCGCACATTATACTGACTACTCAGCTCATTGTTCTGCTTCACGCCTGCGAATGTAATCAGCAGACTCTCTATACCGCCACCCGTAGCGTCGGGCATCAATCGTGCCACTCCCACATCCGTTCGGTCCATCGTACCGGTCTGGCGCTGTATTCCGCGCACGGTCACTTCGCTTAGCATCTCCTCGTTAGTAGGCAATACCACATTCACTCCCAGCACTTTGTTCTGGGTGTATAGTTGCTGACGAATCGTCTCGTAGCCTATCATTGAGTACACCATCACGATGGTATCGCTCATCTCCACGCTGATGTCGTAGTATCCGTTTTGATTGGTTGTGGTACCTGTTGTGGTACCTTCTACATAGACATTTGCCAGTTCTACGCCTCGGTTGTCTGTGTCCAACACATAGCCGTATAATCGCACCGTTGGCGCTTGACCCCAAGCGTTTGCGATGCATAGCCATGCCGCTATGATATATGTACTAATTCTTTTTCTCATCTACATGTTTGCGTTATAATACTGCGGATCGTCGGTCACCTCTTTGCCAACGAACACGGGCAACTCCACGATCTGTTCTTCGCTTTCCAATTCAATCTCTGCTACCACTAGTCCTTCTTTCTTGCCATGAAACTCATCCACTTCCCACTTCAGTCCTTCCTCTTTGGCGGGGACGATCCAGCGCGTTTTATCAATGATGGTCCCTTGGCATAACTTCATCAACTCTTTTGCGTCTGCTAGATCGATCTCCTTCTCCCATTCATAGCGGGCAAAATGCCCTGCCTCGGGCTTGCCTTTGATGGTGAGATAGGCTTTGTTATCCATGATGCGTATGCGTACCGTACCAGTTTTCTCACGCGAGATATAACCTTGACATATATGGTGATGAGCTACTGCCATTTGCTTGTAGCTCTCCCCCTCTACCAGATATTTTCGTTCAATTTCCATATTCTAACCTTTCGCCTCTCGCCTCTCGCCTCATCGTCTCCGGCTCGTCCTATTCACCAGACTTGCGATATTGCAGTACTCTACACCCGAATGAGTGCTCAGTCCGATCTCGCATGTGCGCGAGTTGCTCACGCCCATTGTAACTCCTGCTTTCTCCACTTGTGGTTTGAGCTTTCGCAATGCCCATTCGTTCAGTTCTGGCTCTGTGAAGCCTTTGTCACCTGCAAATGCACAGCAACCAATTTCCTCAGGCACCAATACATTCTTGGCACAGGCTTTGGCCACGCGCACGATCGAATCGGCTACGCCCATCTGACGGGTTGAACAAGTCACATGCACTGCTACACAAGTATCCAGCGGAGTGATCTCCAACTCGCTCAGAACGAACTTATCGATAAACTCGGCTGGCTCATACAGCTTCATATGTTGCATCGTATGACGCATACGGTGCAGACAAGGACTCTGGTCGCACAATATCGGCCATCGGCCATTATCGCTCGCTTTCAGCAGTGCTAACTCTAGCTCTGCTGCCTTGCGTTGAGCCTCATCTGGCATACCTTTGCTCTCCCAGATCGTACCGCAACATAGTGTCTCCATCTTCTCTGGGAAGATCACTTCGTATCCTGCTTTGTTCAGCAGTTCGGTCATGTCGTTGATCAGCGGTTTCTTACCTGAGCCCAATCGTTGATTCAAGCAGGATGGGAAATATACCACACGCTTATCGATCATACCTTTCAATCCATTCACTATGCCATATTCCTTGGCCGTGTGAATCTCTTTCTTTCTTACAGGACGTGGCAACGATGGTGTCCATAATGGAACCAGTCCACCCGAACCATAGTGCATTGCCTTGCCTAATAGCCTAGTAGCCTTATCGCCTAATAATGTATGCGCCACATTCGCCACCTCCAGCATACCAGTCAGCGCACTACCAACAGTCTTGAGGTTTTGTCCTGCCCAATATCCTAGTTTCTTGCCAGTGTTGCCCATGTCACGTTCGCGAACCAAGTGGATATAGTCGCCCACATTGATCTTGATTGGACAAGAGGTTGAGCATAATCCGTCACCCGCACACAAGTCGCGTCCCACGCGGCGGAAATCCTTCTCCAAACTCTTTAGCAACTTCTTCGCCTCTCGCCTTTTCACCTCATCACCTGATTTAGCCTGCTCGGCTAATCTTGTCATCTCACGCTGTACGATGATACGCTGACGACTAGATAATGCAAAGCCGCACGCCACGCAGTTCACCTCGCAGAAGCCGCATTCTATACAGCGGTCGATCATTTCGTGCACCTCTGGCAGTGGCTTGATATTCTCGATATACGAATGCTCGTTCTCGTTGAAGATAACCCCAGGGTTCATGATGTTCTCTGGGTCAAACAGCTTCTTCACTTCGCACATCAGTTCGTAGGCGTCATTACCCCACTCACGACGAACAAATGGTGCCATGTTTCTACCCGTACCGTGCTCGGCCTTCAAGCTGCCGTGGTATTTGTCTACCACCAAGTCCACCACCGCACGCATCATACCGTCGTATTGCGCAATGGCCTCAGGCGAATCGAAGCGTTGGTTCAGGATAAAGTGGTAGTTGCCCTCCAATGCGTGACCATAGATCACGGCGTCTGGATAATTGTGCTTGATAAACAGTTCTTGCAAATCTAGGGTCGCTTCTGCTAGGTGCTCGATAGGGAAGGCGATATCCTCAATCAAACAGGTGGTACCTATCTCTCTCGTGCCACCTACGGCAGGGAATATTCCGCTACGCATTGCCCAGTATTTGCCCGTCACCACTTTGTCAGATGTGAAAGCTGCTGGCTCGCACAGGTCATAGTTGCCCAATAACTCTTGCAGTTGTTGGTTCTTCTCTTCCAACTCCTTCTCGGTCATTGCGTCGGTGCGAACGAGTACTGCGCCTGCATCCTCTGGCAGACCTTTGAGCTCCGGAAAATCTTTCTCCACCGTAAGCATCGCTTTGCGGTCGAAGAACTCTGCCGCCGACAGCAATCCCGTCTGCTTCATCTCAATAATAGCCTCACAAGCGCTTTTGGTCGTAGGGAAGAGCAGCAAGGCCGATGCGCTATATGGTTGGATGTCGCCTGTGCGCATAGTCACTTCTGACAAGAACGCCAGTGTGCCCTCGCTACCCACCATCAGATGGGCGATGATGTCAAACGGATCTTTGTATTCCACGAATGGCAGGATAGTGAGTCCCGTCACATTCTTGATGGAGTATTTCTTTTTGATTAACTCTACTAACTTCTTGTTTTTGAGTGTCTGCAGACGCAGGTCGTCGATCTTGCGGATGAACGGAGCGTGCGTCATAAGGAATTGCGAACGGCCCTCTGGGTCGCCTGTGTCCAGTATCGTACCATCAGGTAGGATGATACGCGCAGATTTCAGCGCACGATAGCTGTTGGCGTGTGTACCGCAACACATACCCGAGGCATTGTTCATCACGATACCGCCCACCATCGCTGCCTTCAAACTCGCAGGGTCGGGAGTGAAATACTTGCCGTATGGCTTCAGTATATCATTCACGCGCTGTCCCACAATACCTGGCTGCAAGGTGATCACATCGCCTTTCGCCTCCAAACTGTATTTCTCCCACTTCTTGCCGCAGACCACCAGCAGACTATCGCTGATAGCTTGTCCGCTCAGGCTGGTACCGGCTGCACGGAAGGTGATATGTTTTTTCTCCTTGTGTGCGCGTGCTAGAATGGCTTGTACTTCTGCTTCGGTAGCTGGGTGTAATACTTCCTCTGGGATCATGCGATAGAAACCCGCATCTGTTCCCCATGCCAATCGTTCTATATATTTTTTCATTGTTCTTTTTAGCCTATAACCTATAACCTATAGCCCGTCAGGGCGTCCTATAGGAGCTTTTGCGCCGTCCCTAATCTAGCATCTGTCCGAAGTTATTCGACAGCTGAATCATCTGGTCGTATTCTTCTGGCGATAGGTCGTAGAAGTAGTAGTTGCGTGGATCTACGGCTTTGCCATTCAGTCGTACCTCATAGTGCAAGTGTGGTCCAGTGGATTTACCCGTATTACCCACCAAGGCAATCACATCCGAACGGCGTACTTTCTGTCCTTTGCGCACCAGCGTCTTGTACAGATGGGCATATAGGGTCTTATAGCCATAGCCGTGATCGAGAATTACGGTGTTGCCGTATCCTTGTCTCCAACCTGCAAACTCCACTTTCGCATTACCTGTAGCAAACACCTCCGTACCGGTTGGTGCGGTAAAGTCCATACCTTGGTGGAAGCGGCGTACATGGTACACAGGGTCGATACGCATGCCATAACCAGAGGCCACACGCTTGAGGTCTTTGTTCATCACAGGTTGGATAGCAGGGATATGCTCCATGCGTATCTCTTTGTTTTTCGCCAGGTCGAGTATCTCGTCATAGGATTTTGCTTGCACATACAGTTCTTTTTCCAGCATGTCCACTTTCAGGGTCAAGTCGGCAGCCAGTTGACTGTTGTTCATCTTGGCGATTTGGTCGTAGTATTCGATCTTGCGTTGTGTACCTTGGCGAATACTCAGTGGGATTGGTTCTGCACCAAACAGCACGCGATACAGGTTGTCATCGCGTTGTTGTAGGTCGGTCATCACGATCTGCATTTGGTCCACTTGGTTGTTTAGCACTTCCATCTGTGCTTGGATTGTCTCTTTCTCTTTGAGCAGTTGTTTCTCTCGTGGTGAGGGGAAGAAGTACAGGAATAGGTATAGGAATATTACTCCTAGTACAATACCTCCAAAGATGTATGACCCTGTTTGGCGCAACCAATAGCGCATGCCGTGTTCTATTGGCTCCATGGCCAATGTCACGGGATTGATTTTGTATTTCTTTTTTCCTTGCATATTCTTGTTTTATTTGCTTCGCTGTTTCAATCGCTGAACCTCTGAACCTCTGAACCTCTGAACCTCTTTACCTGCGCCCCCCTCCGCGCCGCCTTTCCACCAGAAGAAATAGCTATTCTGTTTTTGCTTCTCCTCTTTCGTCCGTGCTACATACACGCTTTCCATCGTGTACGGATTCAGCCCGGTGTAGAACATCGTCGTTGCTAGTGTCATCGGTGTTGGTGTGAAGTCTTGCACCTGCTCAGGGCGATAGTGCATCTGTCGGCATTTCTCCGCCAGATGTTGCATATCTTGGTTGCGGCATCCCGGGTGCGAAGAGATGAAGTAGGGTATCAACTGTTGCTTCAGCCCTGCCTGTTTGTTCACTTGTTCAAAGAATCGGTAGAACTTCTCATACTGCTCCCACGAGGGCTTGCGCATTATTTTCAGCACTTCACTAGCGGTATGCTCGGGTGCCACTTTCAGTCGTCCCGACACATGCTTCTCTATCAGTTCGCGACCATACTCCTCGTTCATCAGGTCGTATCTCACGCCGCTTCCTACAAACGCTTTCTTTATATATGGCAACTTGTCCACGCGCCTGTATATCTTCAGCAGCGGTGCAAAATCCTGATTCAAGTTCTTGCATATCGCTGGATGCAGACAGCTGGCTCTCGCACATTTCTCACACATGCTCATATCTTTGCCGTGCATGCCGTACATGTTTGCCGATGGACCGCCCAGGTCGCTCAGATACCCTTTCCATTCGGGTAGATCTTTCAGTAGGTCTATCTGCCGCAGGATGCTTTTCTCCGAGCGCGAAGCTATCTGTTTGCCTTGATGCGCACTGATGGTGCAGAAGCTACATCCGCCGAAGCATCCACGGTGCATACATACCGAGAAGCGAATCATCTCGTAGGCGGGTATATGCTTGCCTTTGTATTTAGGGTGTGGATGATATTGGAATGGCAGGTCGTATATCGCGTCCAGTTCTTCGGTTGTCATCGTAGGGTAGGGCGGATTGACCACCACATAGTCTTTGCCTACGGGCTGTATGATCGTGGCAGCGTTGATCTTGTTGCTTTCTGTCTCTATTATTCGGAAGTTCTCCGCATGCACTCGCTTGCTCTTCACCGCCTCTTCGTGACTTTGGAGTAGGAGCACTCCTGACCTCCTGACCTCCTGAACTCCTGACCTCCTGACCTCCTGACCTCCTGAACTCCTGAACTCCTGAACTCCTGAACTCATATACGCAATCTGCAGTATCGCCTCTAAACTCTCGCCTTTCGCCTCTCGCCTTTCGCCTCTCGCCTCTATACAATGGGCTATCTCCACCACCTGCTTCTCCCCCATGCCATATACTAGTATATCTGCCCGGCTATCGACTAGGATGCTGGGTTTGAGTTTGTCCGACCAATAGTCGTAGTGTGTCAGTCGTCGCATGCTCGCTTCCACGCCGCCGATCACGATCAGGCTGTCGGGGTACAACTCTCGCAGGATATTGCTATATACGATAGTGCAGTAGTCGGGTCGCATACCTGCTTTGCCTTCGGGTGTGTATGCGTCGTCCGAGCGCAGGCGTTTAGCGGCGGTGTAGTGGTTGACCATCGAGTCCATGCTGCCCGCACTGATGGCGAAGAATAGCCTTGGCCGTCCCAGCTTGGTAAAGTCACGATGATCGCCGCGCCAGTCGGGTTGTGGTACGATGCCCACTTTGTACCCTGCTTTTTCCAGTACGCGTCCTATCACGGCCGCACCGAACGAAGGGTGATCAATGTAGGCATCACCTGAGAAGATGATGACATCCAGCTCGTCCCACCCGCGCAGTTTCATCTCTTTCTTCGTGGTTGGCAGATATGCTTTCAGATCGGTGCTTGCTATCATATATTTTGGTTTGTTATAGCTCTTGTCCCATTACGCTATAGCTTTTTCCGTCGCGGAGGATGATGAGTTGTCCGTCGCGGAGGAGTTTTTGGCGATTGGTCATTGGTGATTGGCTATGGGTGTTTTCAAGGTCGGTAGAAGGCGCGTTGCTTTCGCATTGGATATTGGTAAACGCATTCCAACCTTCAGCTGATTGATACGCAGATACAGAACTACATGGAACATATACAGGTATTGAAGTTGATACATTATAGAAAGCATTAGATCCTAATGTAGGTGGCGTTTCTGCTAATGATTCTATAGAAGTCAAACCGGAGCAACCACAGAACGCATAATCTCCAATACTCGTTACGCTATTGGGGATAGTGATAGAAGTCAAACCAGAGCACCAAGCGAACGCATGCCCTTCAATAATCGTTACGCTGTTAGGGATGGTGATGGAGGTCAACCCTGAGCATCCCTCGAACGCACGATATCTAATGCTCGTTACGCTGTTAGGGATGGTGACAGAAGTCAAACCAGAGCAATAAGCGAACGCCTTCTCTCCAATACTCGTTACGCTGTTAGGGATGGTGATAGAAGTCAAACCAGAGCAACCAGAGAACGCACTACTTCCAATACTCGTTACGCTGTTAGGGATGGTGGTGTTTTTACAACC
>JAEIGA010001393.1_pt1 | contig 37688 bp, 57 predicted proteins | sample 9270691 | NCBI WGS metagenome assembly JAEIGA01 (sample SAMN17057246, study PRJNA624740) | gut metagenome | biome: biome; isolation source: fecal sample | host: Bos grunniens | place: China: Xizang | collected 2019
CTCAAAGTCAGTGGTAAGAACCCTATTGGAAATATCCTCATTCATTCCACTAAGAATGGCTGCCAAATCATCGCTTTGGCTATAACCATCCAAGAATGCAACTACCTCGTTCCAAGTGTCTATAACTCCACCTACATTACCGTTGAGTACATCATTAAGGTTATCAAAATCGGTGCGAAGGGTAGACACCTCTTTATCGATAGGGGAGAGAAGATTGGTTACATCCCCCTCTGTAGTATATTTATTTTCCTCCAGATAGTCAGCAAGAGCCTTCTCATCAAACCCTACCGCCGGCGTCTCCACTTTAGATTCGCTACTATCTTGGACCGGAGTTATGGTACTGTTGGAAGCAGTTTTCTGAGCGGCACTCTCCAAATCAGCAATTCGGTCCGCCAATTTATTGTACCTATTGTAGACCTTATCATTTCTGAGAGTAACCTCAAAGGAGCGGAGGTCTGTACCTTTGTTGGTAATGGTAACAGAGTCAATCAACGCCTCCTCATTGAAAATGGATATATCCAAATCATCGATAGCCATATACATACCCTCTTTAAGGACCTGGGGGCTTCTGGCCATCTGTATATTGTCAATTTGAGGTTCTATGACATATTGAGGCGTACTGAAATGCTTTAAATCCTCCAACGCTGTATCATAGAGCCTCTGCATGTTTGTATAGATATACAAGTCCGGCATATTGATATCCAACAATACGAACCTGTCATCCTTGGCTATATTGAATATGCTGTTAGGGAACCTTTGCGAGATGGAACTATCTTCAACTCTCCTACATTTGAGCTCCCAAGCATCAATTTCCTCTATGTAACTACATTTGGCGATATTGAAACTCATGCCACTACACATACCGCTACGGAAGTGGATATTCTTGAATGCTCCACTGGAAGCTGTGTAGTCATTGATATCAAAGCCAATCTGCTTAATCTTAATTGTAAAGAAATTATCGAGTATCTTCTCGCCTCTGGATAGGGTGATATCTGTCTCAGCGATATTATAGGTAAGGTATACATCTTCACCTATTTGTGGTACAACCCAATTGGTAGTCCAACTGACGCCTAATTTAAGGATGAGAGTATACTTACCCGCCTCTTTCAACTCATGTGTACTGTCCGGTATCTGTAGGGAATCCTCCAACTTATCAGTGAATGCCAGTTTCCTCAGTTCGATATACTCTCCCGAAGGTGTCTGCAAGGTTAGAATAGCCGATATTGTACTCTCCAGGTCATTCTTTTTAAAGGTGACAAAGTCAAGTCTTTCCCTAATTCTATAATTTGCGGGTTTCTCAATATCGAAAGTACAGATGTTAATGTTTAGAGCTTGGTCGTCCACTTCATACTTGCTTTCACCTTTCTTCTCCGCAATAGTAATAGTCTCACTCTTACCCTCTATGCTCTCAATAATCTTATCGCTATGCAAGACATAACCAGGCTCGCTATTTGTGCCATCATCGGCTATATTGGAACCCTCCAATACCATATCCATCCTTTCGTTGTCCGGGTATAGGGTAGGGGAAGGAATATATGTATTCTCGCCAATCTCCGCCTTAGCATCACGGATAATCTTGGCGGTCATTTTCTCTACAGATGGGTATATCTCAGTCTTATTGCTATCGGAGCCATCATAGCTGAAAGTCTTGATTTTTAAACCATACTTCTCTATGCGGTTCTCGCCATCGAATATTGCATCGATATATGCTCCTTGTGGGATACCATCAACCCATTTAGATGGCGGTATCATAAGATTAGGTGCGTACTGAGCCTCCCCGATATAACCTTTATTGTTATACCATCTTGCGGGAATATTGCGTGTACTACCGAATACATACGCCCTGGTACAGAGCTGGTCGCTGTTCTGTATGCTCTTTTTGATCGTACGCAATCCCTGTCCTTTACCATAGCGGAAAAGAGAGGTAGTGCCGGCACTCTTGCCTATAGTAATAATATTAACTCCATCCTCTACAGAATGAATAAAACTGACACCCCAAATATCATATATCTTCTTCAACCCCTCCAAGCAAGACTCACCACTGATTGAGAACTCTCTGGCGTCTGCCAACACCTCACTAAGCTCCGCGTCGGTAGTCTCTACAACATCAAAACGCCATTGGTTAGGGTAAAGATAATCCAGGTTAGCCTGTAGCCTGTCCGCAATGCCGTACACATTCTCGAAAGTAGAGAACGAAGGAAGAGAAGAATAAGTAAGATTGTTATCATTAGGAACCAAATCTAAGAAGGGACAGATAGATAACTGTTCTGTGTCTGCCTTGAATTTAAGGTCATAAACATACGCCTCTCTATAAGTGGAACTCCTGGCTTGCTTCTTAGCCGGATACACATCATAGAGAGTGTATTTTAGGTTGTTATAATCAAATATTACATAATCCCCGACCTTAATATCTATAGGCAAAGTGCTTTTAATGGTGGTCTCAATAGTAGCCACCTCCATAAACTTACCTACTTGTTTATAGTCCTTAATCTCGTATATTTCTCTTCCTTCCCTATAGATTTTCATAGTGTAAGCGTTATATCCGTTACCGGATCGTTAATCTTAATCTCAATACTGAATGTTGCAACCCCAGTGCCTTTGGTTATATCATCGTATTTGAATTGAGTATTATCCGGAACGCTTATGACTCTTACATTCTGTCTACCCACCTGGTAGAACTCATCATAGAATTTGAACAGACCACCTCTCAGGTAGTTGATAAAAGATACAATTTGGGTTTTGGCCTCAGATACCGAACCTTTAAATACAAAATCCAAAGTGGCCTCTACCGGCTCATAATATAACGCATTAGGTATAAACTCATCATCGCCATGCTCATCATACCAACTCTGCGAGGTGATATTCTTGGCTTTGCGAGCAACTGGGATATAGGGAGAGTTTTCCACGTAGCATTTCCACTCTGTAGAATTACGGACACTCTCCCCGTCCCGTTGAAATAATATGCCCTTATAGTTACTCATACACCACAAAGGTAATTATAATTTAGATAGTTACAAGAGTTATTTAAAGTAAAACTTTAAGTAATTAGGCGATGTTCACTCTGAATGCTTGGCCGCCACCTCCATCATAAGGTCCCATTACGCTCTCGAAGAACCCTATAATCCTGTCTACACCGTCAGCACTCCTATGTGTATTAGCCTCAATCTGCTTCCATACAACAATCGCAGTGGCAATATTGTTGTTCATCTCACCAACAGAATTGACTACACTTAGAAGCATACCCTTATTGAAGCTCACATCCGCCCTAATGCCATTTATGTAACTCATCAGCAGGTTCTGTTGGTCTTCGGTTAGTCCCGACAATACTTGCGATGCGTTCTCTGCATCAGCATTGAGGTCGATACCCATACCTTGAAGGGCTTCCAATATCCTATTGACTTCCGGAACAGCCTCTCCAGCAGCTTGTATTGCATCTTGCATAGTCAATATAGCCTTTTGGGTTCTAATGACTGAATCAGCCTCAAATTGCGATTTATTCGGGTCATACAAGGCTTTAATTCGCTCAATAGCCGGAGTAAGGTATTGCTCTACCAATAGAGATTGGATAAGGTCCTTAGCCATCTGTTTGGCGATACCGTTTACCAGGTCTCCCAATCCGGTAGCCGCATCTCCGGTAGCTGCAAACGCCTCCATCATCCTGTCTGCAATAGTGCTTGCGGTATCCGAGAAGATATTAGACAAATACTCCGAGGTATCCTCCATTGCATCCTGGTACTGCTCATAGGTGGTTTTGAGGTGTTCCAACAAGGATTTCTGGCTTTCACTCATCTTATCTCCGTAAGCATCCAGGAACTCGTCCAAATACTCATAGTTAACAGAACCGTCCGCCTTGAATAGCTGTGGAGCCAAATCGCTGAGTGATGTGTACTGTCTACCGATACCCCAGAAGCCCTTTCTAGTCATTACCTTCATATTGGCAACCGTTCTGCTGGAGTTCTTCAATTCGCTATTGAGCCTTCTTAGGGCGTTATTGTCAGCATCCAAAGCACCGATAAGGTTCTCTCCGAAGATGGTGTCAAATTTCTCGCCGGCAATCTCCAACTCTCTTGCATTTTCCACTACGCCTCGACTGAATGCTGTTGCGGCCCTTTCCATTTCCTCGCGGTATTGTTTAGCGGCAGCTATACCCTTAACAACCTCTCCAATTACCTTCATTGCGGCTCCCGCAAGGCTGGTTATACCTTCAAGCCCAAACTTACCTCCGTTTTCTTCTCTCGCGTTAAATGCGGCAGTGATATCTTTAGCTACATTTACGCCAAGCCCAAGACTATCTAAGAATCCGGACATAAAGTTAGACTCGGACAATTGTTTGAGTGGCTCTATTATTTCTAGGACTGAATTTGCGGCGGCTTCCAGGTTTTTCCTTAGTTGTTTACCGGTAGCTGAATTAACCTCTTTCCCCTGCAATTTAAGGTATTCCTTATAAGCCTCAATGAACTTATCCAACTCTATTCCGGCGGCCTGTAATTGTTCTTTCAGCTCCTCAGAAGGTTGAAATTCTTTATCCAATAATCCGGTCAACTCGGTTTGTAAGGCTTTTAACTCACTATAAGTCTTCTCGGAAAGATTTTCCATCGCTCCTTGACCAATAGTGTCTTCAATCATTTCCTTGGCGTATGCTTTTCCAAGATCATTTATCTTCTCCTGGGCTACCTTTTTATTATTCTCTCCCTCTAGTTGAGCCAACTCATTTGCTCTCTCTATAGCATAAGCGAAGATATCGTCGATGTTTTTCTTTTTCAATTCGGCAACCTGCTCGTCACTCAGCATCTCTTTCTCCGCGATGTCATTGATGATAACCTCCCTCATTGCCGCTTTCTCAGACTCACTGGCAGTAGACGCCTTGTTAATCATATCTTGTACTTCCTGAGCCTTAGCAAGAGCTTTATTATCAGCCTCTGCCTGAGCTTTAAGTATCTTAGATATATCGAGCGATACACCAGACCCTTGGAGCATAAAATCTTCCATACCCCAAGATTTCAGCTTGTCAACAAGTTCTTTACCTATACCTATGGCGTCTACAACATCTTTAGTCCCTAAAGTATTCAAAGTGGATTTCATTCCCTCCACGAAGTTCTTACCAAAATCTCCACCCTTAGCCAAAGCCTCATCGCTGATTTTAGTAAACGTCTTGGTAAAATACTCTTCTATACCGCCCTCGCTTAGGGCCTTCAATAGAATATCTTTATAGTCCTCAAATTCTGTTGCTACAGCTCTACCGGCAATCCCTTCATCACCGGTTTTATTTCTAAGGTTAATAAACGCCTTATATACTGCAAGAAGACTATTATATTGAGTTTTTAGCTTCTCTACTTCCTCTCTCTGCTTCTTTAAGAGCTCTTGCTGTGCTTTATTATCGGCTTTTTCGTCAAGCGAAAATTTAAATTCTTTGGCTACTGCTTCAAAGGCTTTTATTTTAGCTTCTATTCCAGGCTTTATACCCTCTGGGTCTACTGTTAAATCTTTAAGACTCTCTTTTAACTTCTTGTACTCTTCCCTAATTCTTTCAATATACTCCAAGAAGCTCTCATCCTCTTTAGGTGCAAAAGCAAGAGGTATATTAAATTCTCCAAGGATATCTTCAATATCTCCGCGCCACTTTTTATCTGCAACCATAAGTTTTTCTAACTCCTTTCTATATTGAGCCGCAGTTGTGGACGCTTTAGGATATAGGGCGATCAATTGGTTTAAATATCCTATTTTTGCTTTTCTTAATTGCTCCTCAGCCTCCTCATCTGTTCCTGTTATACTAGAAAGAATCTTATTATACGCCTCGGTTATAGCTTTTGTTTTTTCTCTTATAAACTCCCAATTTATAGAGCTATCTTCAAACATAGCCCTATTTATCTTCTTCATCCTATCCATTTGTCGGTTATAAGAATTAACTACTCCAACAAGCTGCTCTATACCTCTATAGCTTATTGCTCCTCCTCTAAGATTATCTGTGTAAGCCAGAGCTTTTTGTGCTTTTTCCCCTGCGCCTTTCCATTGCTTTTCTATCGATGCGAATAAATCCTCTGGCAGCGTGTTCGCATTTTTCTCCATCTCCTCCCTAATCTTAGCCGCGATAGAGGTTGCCATATCTGCATCTACACCACTCTCTTCAAGTCTAGATATAATTACTCCTATTGCCTCCCCCAATCCTTTAGTATATTCGTCTTCTATAACCTTTGTTGTCTTAATAAGAGATTCCTCTTTAGCACGCTCCTTTAAAGCCGTTTTAATATCTAAATGGGCTTGTTCTACCTTCTTTAAGGCACTATACTCATCTAATATATTACCAATATATGAGCCATATTGAGTATTAAGCTGGTCAATCAATTCCTTTCTTTGACGAGTACCCTCAGTTGTTTCCTTTATCGCTTCAACAAGATCATCCAAGGCGTTCAACTCCTTGCTTAAATTAGCAAATTCTTGTGAGGCTATTCCCTCCATTTCCCTATTTACTCGCTGTGCATTCACCCACATAGTTCCCAATGCTGTCCCAATACCAACGAGAGAGATAAGAATACCACCCCATCCTATACTTTTAGGGATAGCTGTAAATATACTAGCCGCACCTTTACCTTTTTGAACCAAATCCAAATAAGCAGTAGCTAATTTTTTAACGCCTTTATACTGTTGGTTAAACCAACTTGCTATTTTTACAGTTTGAAATGATGCAAAAGTGGTGAATACTGTCGCTATAATACCACCTAAAGTTTCCCAATTCTCTATTAGTTTATATATCTTATCTACTCCGCCTTTTAAGAAGTTGTCATACGTGCTTCCAATTTCAGATAGCATGATAGCGTAAGCATCTTTAAGATTGGATATTTTACCCGCAAGTGTATCGGCCTGTATTTCTTGCATCCGGTAAAATTTACCGCCGGCAGATGTCATTTCAGTAAAGATGTCTTTAACCATCTCAAAAGGAACCATTTTTTGAGAAATTTTACTAAACACATCTCCTACGCTTACAGCTCGTCCTTCTAGTTCTGTAAATTTCTTTGCTAATTTATCCAGTATAGGCACTCCGGCCTCTGTTAACTGCCTAAGCTCAGTACCCTTCAACACTCCGGCACTTCTAATCTGTCCGTAAGCTAAGATAATACGGCTCATATCTACACCTAGACCGGCAGATACATCAGCCAACCTCTTAGTAGTATCGTATAGCTCCTCATAAGGTACGGAGAAGGCCGCCAACTGTTTGGCGTAAGCAGATAAGTCCTTGAACTCAAATGGCGAAACAACAGCCAATTCTTTCATTTTGCCGTATATCTCCAAACCTTCCATCTCGCCCACCATAGCCTGTAGAGTTATCCTCTGCTTCTCAAACTCGCCGGATACAGTAGCCAGTTCAGTGACGAAATTCTTGACGGTATAGAGAGATAAATAATTAGATGCAATATTTCTTAAATTCTCTAACCATAGCGACTGGTTTTTGTATTCTTTTGTCAAGCCTTGCTGCCCTTTGAGTAAAGTGTTGGTTACATTGGCGTGGTCTTTCGCAAGTTGACCGGCAGCCTTAGCCGCCTGTTGAATAGCCTTCCATTGGTCTACACTACCGCCCATTGACTGTAAGGCTTTCAGTGAATCCAAGGTACGTTGGGTTATCTCCAAGTCAATCTTACCCTTTATATTGCCGGAGAAGTTATTCTTAAATTTATTGAGTTTCTTTTCAGCTTCCTGGAACTGCTTAAAGTCCATCTTACTGATGGCAAGGCGTACGTTTACGTTTGCTTTTTTCTCATACTTAGCAAGCGCATCCTTCCATTGTTTTTCGAGCTTGGAATCATCCAAGCCGAGGGAAAACCATAAGTTACCTAAATCTGCCATATTATTCGTTCAGTTTAATTGTCAGTGTCTCTTGTTGTTTCTGTGCCTCTTTCTTCGCTTTCCACTGCAAATACACGTTCTTAGCTTCCTCTATATCTTCAAGTTTCTTCTGCTTCTTATCCTCCTCGTCCAAGTAGTGAATGATGGTGGTATCCATGCACATCAGTTCGATATACGCCTTAGAATAACCCCAATCGTAGTAATACCGAGGCACTTCCACTAATCCGAACAGGAACCTTCGGGCAGCAAACAACCAAGGGTATTCCTTTGAAAGGACGCCCTGGTGGCCTACTGATGTTCTCGGCGCATACGTTCTACTTCCTCCCTGCTCATCGTTGCGAGAGAGTCTTTCAATGCGTCCAGATATGTCATACATAGCAAGTACGGTATCTGCGGAGCTTTTTTTTTAGCGGCTTCAATAACGGGCAGTATCTGATAATCGGTATACTGCTTCACATAAGCGTAATAACGCCATAGGAAAGGATAGAAGAGGCGTATCTTCCAATAGTCATTCAAAACAATAAGTGCCATAGCCTTGCACAGAACCACATCCTCATCGTTAGGGCTCTTTGCCTTGCTGTTAAGCACTTGCGTAATCTTACGGATAGTCTTGTTCTTGATCCATCCGATTTTGTAAACTTTCTTAGTGTATGGAATCGCAACCTCTGTGGGTGTGTTCTCTACCAAAAGGTCCAATTCCCGCTGTATATCCAATGTTGGCTGTTTCATAACGGTATTAGAAAAAAGGGCGGCGTTTGATAGCCGCCCATGATTATTGGTTAACTCTCACGTTTACGCTTTGGTGAAATCCAAGAATAGGATATCGCCCTGCTCATCTGCACTCTGGCTAGACTCTAGTGTAGCAGAGATGGTGAATGATACTGGGGTATTCGAGATGTCAGCCATGTTAGGGCTAGCATAACCCTTGAAGTTCTTAATCACGATAGCTTTGGTTCTATCCTCAGAGATAATCATAATCATACCCTGAATAGCCTTGCCATCAATCTTGTAACCTGCTCCGGTCCAAGTACCTGAAACAGTACCTACGGTATCAGCGATACCAGACACTGCTTTAGCTTTGGTTAGCAACCAGTCAAGGATATCCTCATCGATAGATGGAACCTCGAAAGCAAGAGTAGTCTCGCCTGGAGTACCTACTGAAGTGTAAGGAATAGACTCACCGTGAATGAATTTCTCCTCGAATGTAGCCTCAGCAGTCTCAAAAGTAAACGAGTCACGAAGGATAGGGAGCTCGAAATCCCAATCCATGTTAGCAGTGAACTCAGCACTTGTCTTACGGAATCTGAACTCAGAAATTCCGGTAAAAGCCTTTTTAAGGTCTTTCAATTGTTTTGATACGCTCATAGTGTTTAGTATTATTTTATTCTTACTTTACAATAAATCAGTATTGCGTGGAACCCTACATCGTCTGTACCCGCACTTACCGATACCGGCTTATGGATAGTGCAGATATCATCATCAATAGGGAGCCTCGCATAAATAGCTTCTTGCAAGGCAGACAACCTAGGCATGTTAGGACCTTTGGCTGTATTCCTCACGTGCAGTTCAATCACACAGTTGGTGTTACCTGTACCGATATTGTCATACACTCTGTTAGGGAAGGATACCACGATAAAATCCTTCATCTTATCAGCTACTTTAGGGCGTTCAGAGATAAACAAGTTTGCACTTATTCCCTCCATAGCCCTATAGAGCACTTCTGTCAGTTTTACTATGTTATAATTCCCTAAATTCATTGTTTGTCTATCGGTTTGTTAATGTCTAACCATTTTTTCATATCCCTCAGTGCGTTGTTTTGCGCCTCCAAGAATGTATCGCTAAGAACATTGAGATTGTAAGTATTCTCCAGGAAAGTAGAGTATTCCGTTCCGGTGGTGACTATTATGCCATTACCGCCTCTTGGACGCACTCTTTGTAACGCTTTTATTGAGGTTTCTTCCCCCGTATCATAACGGATGTCTACCTTACCTCTTACTCCCCTTGCTTCGCCTTCATAAGGGTCTTCCAAGTAAACGTATTCACCTTTCTGGACCTTTATTCGTACCGGTGCTTTCAACCCACTTATAAAAACCACATCTTGCAATGAGTTGTTCTCATATAAGCCAAAAGCTAAAGAGGTTAATGTATTACCGGTAAAACTCTGGTATTCAGCTTTAGTCTGAGCATCATTGAGCAATAATTTGCCGTATTTCGCAAGTTGCTTCAAAACCGCAGAGTAAATTTTCTCCTTGGCTATCTTCAACCCCTTCATCCAGGCTTTCTTATTGCTCTTAGTATTCATCAGTTCTTACTGCTATCCCAGGTTATAGTGAGTCCGAAGTTTGTCGGAGTGAACTCCAAAACATTACCTTCTATCACCCTTCCTTGGAGGTTTAATTCAATCTCGTCACCTATCTCTACAGGAGTGCTGTTATCGGGCAGATACAGCTTGTATTTACCCACTTGAACACCATCCTTATAAGTAGGGTAGCGGTTGTTCTCAAAGTCACAGACGCCATCATAAATAAGACTGCCTGGCTCTTCAGCATAAAGGAATGGATCAGAACTGGCAACATCTCTAATGATGCGTACACTATATGGGAATGGCGGGTTCTTCATCGCAACTGTATAAATTTGAATTTGCCGGTTTTGACAACTGGGGTCTCTCCATATCTGGCATAGATATCATTGGCCATCTGCCTAAGATTTCTCTTATCATAAGCAGAACTCTCCCAACCTCCTTCCTTGTGTCTCCATCCACCATGAGCATCTTCCGAAGAACCTCTCACAGAAGGAGTGGATGCACAATACATATAAAGGTCAGCCGTTGCCAAATCCAAAGTGCGTTTGTCAAGCTCCGATACGGGCTCTCCCTTAACCAAGTCGCGGTCAGCGAAGATTGTAAGGAGTGCGCTGTCAGGAACATCAAACCCAACCTTACCTCTTAGATAGTCCTCAATTGTCAAATCCATAGCATTTCATTTTTATAGGGGAGCATTGCACTCCCCATCGGTTATTTTGCAGCCTCGTCAGTTTTTAGGCGTAGGATTCTCTCTGTAGCAGTAGGAACCGGTACGCAAAGCGACTCAACTGAGAATTTCTTACCCTGGCCTCTAGCGTTGGTATCCTCCTGGATAGCGATTGCACCACCCTCAGTGTAGTACATAGGCACATCGTTAGTAGAGAAGATATTTGACACTTTAGACCACTGTGTAGTACCAACTGCACCAGCAGGGCGCATAACGATAGTATTCTCAGCAAAAGCAGGTGAACCCACTTTCTCAATTGTCTGAGTATCCAAGTTAAGTTTCTCTCTGAAACCGTACTCTCTCGATACTGATACAGCAGGGATTCTCAATGAGGTCATGTAACGAGCCAAATCCTCGTCAGTAAGGTTAACTGCTGCTAGGTTGTCAACTGCGGCTAGGTAGCCGGTCTTCCACTGAGCAACAGACAATCTTACGCTTGGGTGGTTTTTGATAGCCTCCCACTGAGTGTCAGACATTCTGGTTACACTCTTAGTGTAGTCTGGAGACAATAGTTTGTTTCTCCAACCGTACTCGAACATATCCTGTAGGTCGCCTAGAGGGTTAGCTGCATCGTCTGAGTAAGCAACTTTAGCACCTCTGCTACCGTATCCACCAGCACCTTTGGCAGCTACTGGGTTCATATCAATACGAAGATTGTCGATACCGCCAGAGTTGTTCTCTTTAGTAGCGTGGTAGAAGCCCTGTGACTCAACCTGCAATGCAGTGTAAGTTCTCTTGGCGTGAATACCCTGGATAAGTTTCATTAGGTCTAGAGAGAAAGCATCGTATACTTTATCTGCAACTGCATTGGCACTTACTCTGATAAGTTTGCGTGCATCCTCATAAGATTTAGAGCTGAACAAGAAACCGTGACCCATTCTTGGAATCTCACCAGTGCGTTTCTCAGCACCACTATTGGTGATAAGTGGAGTCTCAGCCTCGTCAGATAGGTACACTGCCATTACTGGAACGTAAGCGTCACCGATTCTCTGCTCAAATGCTCTTGTTGGGTTCTCATAATCCTCCATAGGGAAAAGCTCTTTCCATACCTGCTCATCATACCAGTAGTTAGGAGCCTCTCTAATGAAGTCTGCTATGCTGTTATAGCCTTTCTGTAGTAGGGCGTATTTTATTAGCTCATAAAAATTCGCATCCTGTATTCCTTGTGGTAAAATCATAGTAGTATCCTCCTAATTAGTCCTGGTTAAACATTTCCCACGATACCTGAATATCGCTGTTGAACATTGCTGCTTTTACGATCTCCGGCATAGCAGGGATAGTGTTCTCATACATGTAAACGTGACCTCTCAACACCTCTACCATAGTAGCCTCGCTACCTTTGATAGTATCCTCATGTGAGATGTTGTTTGGCTGACAGTACAATGCTTTGCCTGAGCCGGCCTCTTTAGCCTCTGCAAGGAACCCGCCTGCTTTAAGAGCATCGAAAGATGCAGTAGCAAGGGTTACATTGTACACATTCTCACCCTCCTCAATAGCAACTGGAAGAGCTGCTTTACCAGTACCGTTCAAAGCACTAGGAACAACCATCAATACAGTGCTCTTATGCAACACTGGAGTGGTAGCTGTTCTGTAAAGGGTTACGATAGTGTTGTCGCCACTAACTGATACGTTTTTAATTTTCCACGCTTTCAAGAATTTCGCTGTGCGTGATGCAAGGTCAAACTCAAATGGTGTACCTGCTGCTACTCTCTCACCGTTAGCCAACTCATTGACTACTGATGCACCGTGCTGTCTCTTTCTAGGCATATCGCATAGAACAGGAATAGTACCACCAAATTTGAAAGACTCTTTGCTGTAACTGTTGTGAATGTGCTGTTTCATTCTTTTTTAGTTTTAGTTTATTAGTCCTTGTTTTTTAAACTCCTCAGCCTTAGCTTTCTGTTCTGCGGCAATCTCTTCTGCGGTCTTGGCAGTAGGTGTCTGTTGTGACTGGATAGATGGTGTATACCCTTGTTTGCTTACATAATTGGCAAGCTCACTGTTGTACACATCTTTAAGTGCGGATACATTGTCTGCCACGCTCTTGTCATAGTCAATCTTAGGCATTGTAATACGCACCATAAGCTCATCTTTGCAACCCTCTTTGAACAACGCATCCTGTACGTCCTTGAAGAGTTTGTCTTTAGTAGCCTGTAGCTTCAGTGTCTGCTGTTGCTCCAAGTATTCCTGGCGGAACTTTCTGCTAGCTTCCAGTTCTTCCATTATCTCTTTCGGCAACTGATATTGTGGAGCCGGTGAAGGCTCTACGGGTGGAATTGGATTAGGTTTAGGCTGAGCTTTCAGTTTTTCTGCCATCTCATGATTCAACTGTCCCTCCAACACTTTCAGTCTTGCCACCTCTGCTGCAATAGCCTCATCGGTAAGCTGCTCATCGGAAGTGATGGTCATTGCGAGATAGTTGACAGCAACCTCATTCAAAGTCCTGTCGGATAGCTGGGTTGTTCCCAACGCACCTTTGATTTTCTGTAAGATTTTTTCTTTCATCGTTGTTATGTTTAGCGGTTTTTCCGCGTGTTCATATCAAAAAAAAGAACCGACCTCCATTGCTGGAAAATCGGCTCATAGGCTCTGTTTTAGTATTTAAGTCAAGTATAAAGAACTTCCTATCTGTGAGGCAGTCTCAATGTGGAGACGCTCTTACATTTGCGGCAAAAGACAGAGATGGTCGCATCCCCGCTATTGCTCAAAACAGAAAATGACAGTGGCTTACCGCACACCGGACACATTTCTCTGTTGTATTTGTCTTTCTCTTTCTCCATAAAACATTCCTTTGTGGCAAAATAAAGTATTGAATATCAAATTTCCAAACAATTTTACCTAAAGTTTTACTTTAAGTAGAAAAATTTTCTACTTTTGTATCAATATGTTAGAGAACTCTCATATCCAAAACTTCGATCCGGTCTTCCTAAGACACGGACAAATGGTGTATTCGATGGAATACATATCCGCTTTACGTGAGGAAATCCTTAATAACGAAAATGATTATGACCTTATACCACAAGAGGGATTCCAGGAATCGGTGTGCCTAAATGATGCGGATGTGCTAATTGTTGGAGGCCGCCGAGGCGGAGGTAAACTTCAGAGTATCAACAACTTAGTGGTTACTCCATTCGGAATGAGGAGGCTCGGAGACCTCACCGTTGGCTCAATAATCAGCGACCCTGTAACGGGAGGAATGCAGAAAGTCTTGCAGATTTTTGAGCACCCAAACAAGGATATTTATAGGGTATTCTTTTCCGATGGAACTTATACTGAGTGCGGATTGGAGCATTTATGGCTGATTAAAAGAACAAATTTCCAGAGAAAAGCAAGGGCTATAAATGGATACGGCCAAGAAGCGGATTGGACTATTTGGACTTTTGAACAAATAAAGGAGTTCCTAGATAAACAAGAAAGAGGTGAGTTTAAGACCAAACAGAAGAATAATCTTCTAATTCCGCTTTGTGCTCCCGTTAAGTTTACGAAATCAGGCAACTCTGTAAGGAAAACGGATATTGATCCTTATGTTATAGGCGCACTGATTGGAGACGGATGCTTCGTTGATTCGGTAAGAACAAAAGAGATATCCGCAGAAATAACCACGATGGATTACGAGGTTGTAGAGCAAATTATCAATGCAGGTGTAGAGGTAGTAAGAGTGCATCAGAAAGAAGGGAATAAAGCTAAACAATATGCTTTAAAAAGCGCAAAGCTGGAGGAATCTCTTCGCTTATGCCGCCTTGTCGGTCACAAAGCTAACAGTAAGTTTATTCCTACATGTTATAAATGGGGTACTATAGAAGAAAGGTACGCCTTTATTCAAGGTATGATGGATACCGATGGTTACATTGATGAAGATGGAAGATGTAGCTACAGCACAGTGAGTGAAGAGCTGGCTAACGATTTTCGTTTTGTTATTCAATCTCTTGGAGGCACGGTTACTATTACAAAGAAAAAAGCCGGATATAAGGACGAAAACGGGGTTTTCGTTGAATGTCAGCCTTCATACGAATGCTATATAAGAATAGCGGATACGCATAAGCTATTCCGCCTTCCTAGGCGTTTAGAGCGATGTAAGCCTTTCAACGGAGGTGTTTCAGAGAGATGCAGGAGGATTACTCACTATGAGTATGTAGGAAAAGAGGATGCCCGTTGCATTACTGTTTCGGGAAGGGATAGACTATACATGACCAATGACTTTATCGTCACTCATAACTCATTCGTGATGGAGTTAGCTCCTTTGCGCTTCGTAGATAATCCTCTCTTTACCGTCAATGGATACAGGAAGGAGGAGGACGATATCAAACGCGGATTGTGGAATACATCCAAGAAAATCTACTCCAATATAGCAACGCCAAAGGAGAGCTCCTTCCGATGGGTATTTCCGAGCGGTGCAATATCCACTTATGAGCATTTGCAGAATGAGAACGAGATTGACAGGCGCTTCCGAGGCGTGGAGATACCTTTCATTATCATTGATGAGCTTACACAGATATCCTTCAACACTTTCTTTACAATGTTGGCATCTAACCGTAACTCCCTGGGTATAAAAAACCAGTTTATCGGCTCATGTAACCCCGTTGGTCCTAAGCATTGGCTCCATCAGTTCATATCGTGGTATATTGACCCGGAGACAAAGGAGATAATCCCGGAGAGAAATAATAAGATAAGGTACTTCTATAAATACGGGAAGCATATTTCGGAAATTTTCTGGGGTAACACTAAGGAAGAGGTATACGCCAAGGCAAAGGATAAGATTGACCTTGTGTTTGATGATAGTCTAAGGGAACAAGGGTTATCCCCTCTAAGTCTCATCAACTCCCTCTGCTTTATTGAAGGCGACTACGCCTCAAATAAGATATTCATTAAAAAGGACTCGTCATACCTGGGCAACCTTGCACAGCAGGGAGGTGAGCAATCCATTAAGGATATCAAAGGTATATGGGATGATTATGGGGAGAGTGAGAGTATCTTCTCCAATGAGGATTGGGAGGGCGTGTATGAGAATACCTATCAGACCAATGGTATCCGTACTGCGGTAGCCGATATAGCCCTGTCCCGAGACGCCTTGACAATAGGTGCTTTTGACGGGAACCATCTGTTCGATATGGAGTACATCAAAGATGTGGGTTCGCAGACAGCCTTTACACTTATAAAGAAGTTCCTGGACCGCCATCATATTCCTCTACGCAATTTCGCCTTTGACTCCGACGGTGTGGGTAACTACCTCAAAGAGCCTTGTAAGGTAGGCAAGGGTGGTGCTTATGCTTTCAATAACAACTCGGCATCATCCGACCCTCATGTGTGGTACAACCAAAAGGCCGAATGTGCGGAGAAATTCTCCATAAAGGTTAAAGAGAGAGGATTCAGTATAGACAAGAACCTATTGGAGAGAAAATTTGACGGCAAGACACTTCGTGAGCATTTGGATGAACAAAAGTCGGTCATTAGGCGTAAAGAGACTACTAACGGCAAGTATCAGCTTATCGGTAAGCCGGAGATGAAGAAGCTGTTGGGAGGGAAGAGGTCGCCCGATATTATAGAGATGATAATAATGCACGAGCATTTCAATATAAACAAGCCCAAAGGGGATTTTAAAGGATTAAAATTTTTTAAACGATGAGTAAAGTAAAGTCGCTCTTGGTAAAAGAGCCATTCAAGAGGGTTATCCCTAAAGGGTATTATGGGCCTAACCCGGTTGTTTCGGACGGTTTGACCGTTCACGGGGAGACAGACACCCCATTGTTTGAACTGGTAACACAGGCAGATTTCCTACGCGAGCTGTATCCTTCGGGACATAAGATTAACGATCCCGCATGGTGGCCGGATAAGGTTACTTATATGGATTCGGAAGAGGTAAAAGCTGCCAATAACGGCAATGGAGCGTGGGTAACTGAGAGGGTAGCGCGTTGTGCAGTGCCTTGGCAGATGGTTATCCTTCTCAAACACCTGGCACATCTGGGAGGCAACCCTACAGACATAATGTCTTCCAACCGCATACAGACACAGCAACAGAAAGATGATTTGGCGGACCTTCGCCAGGGATGGGTGGATAAGAATATGGAGACTATCCTTTGGGACAGCTTCAAGAGCGGTAAGGCTACCGGCGATGTGGCTTGTGTAGCATATATGGATAACGGTAAGGTAGGCTTTAAGGTGATGTCATACCTCAATGGCGATAAGCTGTACCCTCACTATGACACTAAAGGTAAGCTGGTGACTTTTGCCAGGGAGTTCAAGAGGATGTCGGAAGACGGCACTGTGAGAGAGGTGTATGTGGAGGTATGGGACAACACCTTTGCGTATCTGTTCAAGCGTGATAATGGCACATCATTCAAGCGTATGGTAAACACTATCCTTGACATTTTCGGGTTGGACGGCTTTCAGTTGGTGGAGATGGCCCGTCATGGCTTTGACCGCATACCGGTAGAGTACAAGAGACTGGATGAGCCTTGTTGGGCGCGTTCACAGAACAATATCGACGATTATGAGCTCTCCCTTTCACAGTTATGTGAGGCCAATAAGGTGTATGCTTTTCCTATCCTTACTATGGTGGGAGAAGATGCAGATGTGCAGGTATCGGCCAATGGCAGACCGTTTGCCATCACATCCAATGACCCGGACGCCAAGATTGGTATGTTGAACAACAACAGTGGTACAGACAGCTTCAAGTTGCAGTTGGAATCACAGCATAAGAATATCATGTTGGGCTCGTTCATCGTTACCCCTCCGGAGGTAAGAAGTGGAGACCTTCCAGGCGTAGCTATCAAACTCATCTACTCACCGGCATTGGAGAACGCCATGAATGATATCCATGAGTGGAACGGCTTTGTAGATGGTGTATTCGAGCTCTTTGTCTATGGCTATGGAGCCGAGATGAAGAAGTCGGCACAGTACACTTCCCTTAACGCACATGCGAAGAAAGAGCCGTATATCCATCAGAATATGGCGGAGACTATCCAACTCCTTACCCAGTCGGTACTTACAGGCGTATTGTCAGTGGAGACCGCCATTGAAAAGAACCCGTTCTCTATGACCGACGAACAGAAGAGGGTGCTCAAACAGAAAGCGGAGGAGGCTATGCTCACCCCGGCTGACCCTACAACCAATAACGATGGTATGAACGCCAATAATATAGCAAAACAGAAGATTAACGAATAATATTACCACTATGGATTCAAAAAGCGCAGTATTAAGCAAGATGGGCCTTGCCAAGCTAGGTAAGAAAACCCAGTATAAGGACTATGACAAGAAAGGCCGCGAGATTCATATCAATGTGGGCGACGAGGTGGTTATGGAAATCACACGCGGCAACGGCAGTAAGGACTTCGTTATGGGCCGCTATGACGAGGTGTGGAAAGTATACAGGATTGCGTATGACCCCAATGCTTCGGCGGGGCGTATCATCTCAATAAACACCATTTATGTTTGATATAAACAATCCGGACATTCAGCGTAGGATAACTATCGCTAAGGACTATTCCGACCAGATAAAGGCCATATCTTCGTCCTATGAGACCTCTCTGATGAAGGTATGGTCCAAATACCGTTCGCAGATACATACGGCGGCGGGTAGGGGAGAGGATACCACCTCTATCGTGGACGAGCTTATCGAGAGGCTCTACGATCTGTTGGAGGAACTCCTTACTGAGGCTATTACCATTGCTTGCCATAGGGAAGAGATGGATACCGCCATATATGTACCCCTCATGCCTCTCTCAGTGCAGTATGCCGCCCTGGACTATTATCGTGATACGGTAGGTAAGTATAAGGATATCCTCATCTCGGAGATAATCTTTGCCAACAGTAATGGATTTACGGGCGATATGAACCTTTTCCTGTTCAACCCTACCGCATATATGAATGATAAGAAAAATGGCTTATTGGCCTTAAAAGAGGGTGTAGAGGGGGTGTCAAAGGGCATAGCTTATGCTTTCGGCGACAATATGAAGAAGCTGGGGATAAGTATGGCGGCATTGGCGTATACCAATTCCCTTGCCGAGTTATGGAGGGTAAGAGGTGGTGTGGCGTACTACTTCGGGGTGCGTAACAGCAATTACCCTTGTGCGTTATGTGACAGCCACGCCTATGAGCTCATACCCTTCTCGCAAGGGATGATATATCCTCTGCACAACAGATGCGTGTGCTCTATTGTTCAGGTGTATCAAAATGAGATTGAGTGACCGGCAGTTCCTCCCCCTTAATGGTAAAGAAGAGGTTCTGTAAGGTATGCAGATAAGGGACGGGGACAGTCAACAGATAGTCATGGGGAGTAAGGAGAGCGTAGTATCCCTGCTCCCCGTTATCTATTATACCCAGTCCATCGTAGTTATAGGTAGCGGTCACGAAATCCCACTTGAAGCCCAGAGCCTGTAGCAGTTCCTCAGTCACGGGTATACCCTCCAACAGCTCCACCGGGCACGTAAAGGTGCGTTCGAGCAGAGTAGTGGTAGTGGAGAGTATAGCGCAGTCGCGGTCCTGGTCATCAATGAAGAACCTCTCCACTTTCATGCGGAGCATCGTGCCGCCATCTATGTTAAGCAGGTTGCCCTGGCGTATCTGCGATAGGTTCATTTTCCATCACTTTCTTTAGTTGTTCCTTAGCCTCGAGTGCCTGTTGTGTCTGCTGAAGGTTCTCCTCGTCGGTGCTGTCCTTGAACATACCCTTGTCCTTCATGCGGCCTATGAGGTCATTATACGCCTTATACAAGTCCTCGAGCATAGCGGTATCGGGAGGGGTAGTGCCAATGGCGTACATAATCTTGGCGATAGCCTCCAGGTAGTCATTGTTCTTGGCCTTGATGCACTCCTCGATAAGGGTGTACATAGGGTAGAAGAAATTGACCCTCATGGACCAGTAGCTGTTGATATCCTGCATCTTATAGTGCATCTTCTCGGCTGTAATCACGAAATTACCCACCTGGATATCGTTCTTGGTGAGCTTAATCTTACCGTCTTTAGTCTTCATTAGTAAATCTCCTTTATTTTAACGTTATGAACCATATACATGAGTTTCTTCTTCAGCTTGTACACCGGGTCTTGGAAGCGTGGTGACGCCTTCACATCCTCCACAACCTCTTCCCCGTCCTTATAGTATACAAAGTCGGCAACGTAGGTAGTCTCACGGAAGAGACACACCCTCTTGAAGCGTATTTTCGTCTTCAGTTGTACCGGCACCTCCTCATACGCGGCATTGAGAAGGGTGAAAGTGACCTGCCGTCTGAGAGACGATATCTCACCCGCCCTCTCGAGCAGTACAAGCTCATTATACCTTTTCAACTCTTTCTTCGAGTCAAATTTCATCCCATTGGGACCTTCTACCTTAGTGTTGCGGAACTTACTCCTTCGTGTCATATCCAAGCCATTTTACGGCATCGGACGAGTGAAGGAAACGCCTTACGGTAATCCACCGGAACACCTTTATCTGGCCTATATAAGCACCTTCGCTGTGCTGTACTCTACGGTTAAACATATCTATAGTTTCTTATCCTTTTCTTTCTGATAAAGCACGCATTCGGAGCATCGCTGAGGGAGGTATATCCTTGTGGTACGGGTATCGTCCTTCACCTCGTCCTTGTTCTTATGGCGCGCATCGACGATCATCTTCAGTATCTTCGCCTTATCATCAATATCTTCTGCCTCCTCAAACAGCTTCTCATAACGCTGGATGATATCCTCTATGGCACTCATCTCCTCATCGCTCTTCTTACCGCTATCCTCCATCGGAGCCTTACCCCTGGCCGCCTCATTGAGCACCCTGCCTTGCTCCTCCCATATCTTCAGGAAAGCCTGTACCTTAGGCGAGGCGAACCACTTGTCACATTTCTTGACTACCGCCTCCATAGAATCCGTAACGGGCTCCTCACGCGAGTAGACATACGCCTTAATCTTAGCCTTATCGTCGGAGTCCTTCATAATGAGATACCCCGCAAGGCAAATCCTCTCCCTGTCCTGAAGGAGAGCTTCCGAAGAATATAAATCCATCAAACTCATCAATCAAACGAATCTAAAGAGTTATTACCGAAATATCTGTACATCCACCCATGTGGACCTTTCTGTCTCAAATAGCCCTGCTCGGACATCATCTTGAAGAATATCTTGTCCGCCATCTTATCCGACCCGTTACGCGACTTGGTAGCCTCAGCCCAGGCGCGGTACTTATAGTAGAGGTTAGCCTCGGATATCGTCTTACCCTTGTCAAAAGGCCCCGTAGGAACGGGAGAAATACCCAAGTAATCCTCGAACTGCTTGATGGGCGATGCCGAGTTCTTGTACGAACGCAAGAAACCCTCAATCTTCTCACTGTCGGTGAAATGGTACTTGTTACGCATTATCCTCGCCCTGCCAATCAATATCCAGTTCATAATGCCCGAATACTCCTTCGAGAGCTTCTCCGTCAGCGTCTTGTCCTGTTTCTTCTCCGGAATAGTCACCTCAAACGGAATGGGACGTATACGCCTTAACCACGCATCCGAACACTCCTTGAAATACGGAACCCTATTCGTATTACCCATCATAAGAGGGATATCATATACAGTAAAACCATCACGGTACATAGGTCTACCCATCATAGGCTCACCAGATATCAACGCCTTGACAGAATCCGACAATATCATCTTACTATCCACATCAGAACAGTAATTGAGCAGCTTGCCGTTGATATTGGCTATATTACGCTCCTTCTGACCCGTAGCCGTCAACTCATTGATATCGAAATTGGAGATATTGTTACGCCCAAAAACACCTAAAATGGTATTGAAAATGACACTCTTGCCATTGGCTCCATTACCATGTAACCACAACATAGTTTCTACCTTGGCCTTCTCCCTGTTGATGAACACCAACCCCAAAAACTCCTGTAGATTCGCTACCAATGTCTTATCCGGCAATACCTCATCCAAAAAAGACTCCCAAAGAGGACAGACCGCCTTGTTATTGTACGGGTACGGCAACATATAAAAGACCGGATACTTGGCATTATGCGGCCTCAATACCGGCTCCGCCTCGTCAAAATTAACTACACCATTGGAGAAACAAACCAACGAACGGTTCACAGTGTCGACATTGTTGCCAATAACCCTGCGCCAACACGAAGCATAAATGCCACGCCTTATGTACTCAGATGCAGGTATGCCCCTCTTATCCAATACAGCATCCAACACATACTCAAACTCATCCTTATCCATACCCTCATAAAACATACCGTTGAAAAAGTGCATCTTCCCACCGTAAATGTAAAAGTCACACTTGCTGATGGCATCCTTCAACATCATCGTACCCTTGTCAACTACATCTATACCCCTACGGTCTACCGCCCCCTTAATCATATACGCATCGTTAATCTTGGAATCTATCTTCCTAACCAATGCCTCCCTGGTCCTCTTGTCTAAACGCATACCCAATAACATTTTTGTACAAAGGCAAATATAGCACTTTATCAATTACTTACAAATCGTTATTTTAAGTGAAAATTTAAGTGGAAAAATACAAATAGTTGATAATCAGTTATATAACTATAAATTATACCCTAAAAATTATATAATAAATAAATTCTCCTTTAGTGTGGGCTACGCAAATGATAGTCCTCGGAGAAACTGCTAGGCGTACCACCCACACTAAATATACCCTCCAAACAATCTTATAACACCCATTGTTCAAATTATCTGTATATATCATGTACACCGACCCCCCAAAATGTACGCCTTACATAATAAATATGCTAAAACGCCTAAAATCAGTAAATTACAAGGGTTTTCACTGTATATGCACAGGGGGTCAAAATAGCCATTTTGGGGTCAAATCTTCAACGAGGGCGTAATTTGATTTTTGGTTACAGATTGTAAGGGAAATGGGGTGGGGGAGTAAAAAAAAATTAAAAAATTAAAAATGGGGATAAAGGGGGGCTGGCTAGGCGACCAGGGCCAAAGGGGGTGCCCACCCCGTACCCGGTTGTGTTCCAGGCTGTTATATAGTGTTACATTATATCAATAAAGTAACATTTGAAGGGGTGTAATAGTTAAATAGTACACCTTTCAAATTGTAAGTAAGGGGTAAAAATGTGTATATTTTGATATAAAACATTGTTCGGTTTAATATCCCCTAAAGCCCCTAATCCCCTAATCCCCTAACTATCCTCTAATCCCCTAAACCCTTTCTTTAGCCCCTTAATCCCTTAACGCTGTAAACCTTTTCTTCTGTTCCTGGCGTTGATCTTACCAGGCATAAAAAAGGCCGGGTATTTAATCCGGCTCAATAGATATTTTTATTCTCTTTCCGCAATGGGGGCAAATGTTATTTGGTTGTTGTTGGTTATTGTCTTTAATACCAAAGAGTATTTCGGAGGGTTCGACGTTTAGCATATCAGCCATTTTTTTGATTGTCTGCAATTGTGGGAACTCCTGGTTAATTGCCCGGCTAAGGCTTTCCGGGGTTATGTTTAACATTTCGGCAAAGTCTTTAATTTTTATGCCTTTTTCCTTTAATAGGCGTTTGATGTTGTTTGTAAAATCTAACTGCATAATTTATAAAGGTTATTATTTAGGGCACAAATATAAAAACTTGCACAATTTTAGCAAAATATTTTCAAAATATTGTGTAAATATATCAATTTTATTTGGTAGAATGACATAAATACATTATATTTGTATTAGAAAAATGACAGAAGATTATCAATATTTAAAACCTCAATATCATGGAAAGATTTTCAAAATGGTGCGATAATCATGTAGCTTTATTTGTTACCCTTCAGTTTTTAGTGCTTGTTTTAGCTGTTGTTTTAGTGACTGTTTTAAACCCTATCCAATATACCCCGGTTCCCGAGATTAACGAGGTTTTAAGTTCCGGCCCTATTCACACAATGCAGATTGTTAACCTTTAATCCCTGGCGATATGAAACCCTTTACAAAATCCGCTTTCTTCTTTGGTTTGCATCTTCTTTTTGGCGTGCTGTGCCTTTTGTCTATTATTGGCGCGTTGGTATGTTTCCAGGTTGGTAATGTTCGCGGCGGGGAGATCTGTTTTTGTCTTTCAATGATATTTGCGTTGGTTGCTGTTGTTGTCTGTGACTTTGAATAAATAACAATATAAATATACAAGCGTTCCCGGTTCGCTCTAACCTTATAACCGGGCCAAATAAAATGAATACTTTAAAATCTTTATTACTAGTTATTTTGGCGTTGTTCCTTCTTTTGGTTTCTGCCGGTTCCCTTGAAATGGGGCTATCTTATGTTGTTACCCTTGTTTCCCTTGTTGGGGCGTTGGTTTGTCTGTATTTGTTTAATCAGTCATTACCAACCCAGGAATAAAACCAGGCATTTACAACCTTTAAAATCTTTATTTGTTAATCTTTAAAATCTCTAATATCATGACCACATTTTTTTCTTACAATGACGCTCTAAACTTTGCCAATGAGGTTAATTGTCGAAATATGAACAACTTAAAAAAGGAAGAAAATATTTCTGTTGCGTGTTCCTACACAATTAACAGCGATATATTAAAGCCTTTTATTATTGACGGGTTTACAAATATTGTCCCTTGTTATAGGTTTTCACAATATGAAGAATATAATAGAGAAACCGGGCAAAATGAGTTGAATTGGTATGCAGAAAACCAATTTTTACTACTAAAAAACATTATTACCGGGGATCTGTTTACAATCTACCAAACCGCTACACGCAAATTTGGGTTGGGGTTATTCTATCCGAGCGTAAAAAAAAGGTTGGATTATTTCCAAACAGAATTAGTGCAACCTAATTACATAGGTAAACCCAACCAAAAGAAATTACAATCCTGGTTTGATTATCTTATCGGCTTAGATAGGGAACAATTGGATTATATAAACCGCGCCAAATGTGCTATTAACGCATTTACAGAGAAAGTTCTTGCAAAGTTCCCGGATGCCTTAGTAGATAGGGATAAAAACGGGGAATTAAAGAGAATACGAGCCAATTGGGGAGCTATCCGCTTTACATGGATACCAACAGAAAAGGGGCAATTTTACAGAGAAGCATATATTTTCAACGCTCCCAAAGATGACGAACTTTTAAAATAACAAAGGCCATGAGAGACAGAGGAATAAAACAGACGATTATTTGCAGCCTTATTGGTCGGGGTTTTGACTTTGAAAGAGACGTTTTTACCCTTTCATCCGGGGACAGCGCGATATTATCGGAGTACGCCAAAAGAGTGAAATACAAGAAACCCAAAAACGGGTATCTGTCAACGGGTAAACACTTTTTTCTGCACCTTCAAAAAATCTACCAGGCGGACAGACTTTTGCAAGAAGATTTGAAACAAAAATAAACCCCTTAGCCCTTGCAAGGAAATGATAACCGGAGCGATACCGGCAAGGGCACCAAATTTTTAAATATTTTCTATCATGTTACTTTATTCTACACTTCAGCGCGTAAAGGTCCATAATTGGTATTTAGGCGAAATTTCACTACTAAACGCCTGGCAGAGTGGCGCAACAATAGAAAGGAAAACAGATCAAAACAGAGTGCGCCGCAATTTAAAGAAGATTGGCTACAAGGCGAAATTTTCGCGCGGTATTCTTACAATTTGGGCGAGTATTTAAACAAGCTAACAGCCTAACCCCTTACCGGCTCATGGACTATTTACAAGCACTAAAGGGTAAACTAAAAGAGGTTGAAACCGCTTTAATGAATACCACCCCAGGCACCCCGGCAGACTTCAAAAGGGCCTACCAACAGACCAGGCAAGCGGACCGGCTAAGGTGGGAGCGGGAACAGCTAAAACATCTCATTGAGGTGGAGATATCAACCACCCAGGCGAACCACCCAGGCGAACCATGCACCCGAACCATCCGGGCGAACTACTAACGGAATTTTAAAAACTATCATCATGAATAAAAATGTAAGTATACAAGGCGTTGTTTTGGCGGCCAAACAAAAGGAGGTTGCCGGTATCCTTCAAAGCGATTTTTTACTATCTGTCCGGGAGCCTATTGACGAAAACAGCGTAAAAACGTGCCAATACTTTGTAATAGCTAAAGGCGTATCCGTTAACCCAGGCGATAAAATAAGTGTTTCCGGAAGGGTTGGAATAATAACCTATACAAACACTATGGGAGAAAACAAGATAGTTAAAAAGATCATAGCTGATAATATCCAATATGTTTAACGAACCACTAAAACGAACCACCATGAGTAAATATTCCCTCAGTTGCGATATGAGCGACCTCCTGGACGAACTAACCAATTTAATCAGCAAGGCGAAAAATCCCCTGGAATCCCCGGATTATGAAGAAGTGGACCATTTAAACGCCATGTTGGATAAGGTGGAGGACCTAAAAACAGATATTGAAAATTGGATTGAGAAATTTTAAAACGAACTATTATGAAATACTTTAAAGTACCTATTGAATTTAAAGGCCGTCAAGTCAATCGCGGCAAGAAAAGACCTTTTTATCTAGTTCCAAACGAACTTATAACAGAATGCGAGTGCGCGCGTGAAGGAATTTTATCTTTTGCTCAGTTACATTTCCCTATTGTTGAAATATCCAGGCTGAATACCCATTGGCTTTTTGGGGCACGCTTTGAATCAAAATATTAACAATAACGAACTATTATGGCACATTCTAATTATTTCCACAATGCGACAATCTATTGCCGGAATATCCGCCCCATTTACGATATGTTTATGAGCCAGTCGCATTGCATAGCCAAAAGGCTTATAAAGAACCAACCCGTTTGCGTTAATCGTTTGGCGTCTTCTTCAATGCTCAAATCACTAGCCAGGAAACTGAACCAATACTGCAAACAAATGGGCGAACCAAACTGCATTGAAACCGACGATATGATTCCCCTGGCAGAACTAGTGATAAACCAAGCAAACGAACTTATTTGGCAAATGAGGTAATTGAATTAACGAACCTATAATTAAAATTATAATAACATGAAACAGAATGAAGTATACAAACTAAAGGGTAAAAGTATTTGCGAAAAAGTATTAAAAGAAAACCCAACCTATAAAGTGTTTTGGATGAGTGGGTATGCGTTTAAAGGAGCAAAAAAGGTTGTAGACGATAAGCAACCAAAGATGCAATTTATTTCCCAAGAAGCTAGATCAAGAGTTTTAACCTTTGAGGAAAGAATGCAAAGACGATATGATTGGGCTGCGGGGATTGATATTCTTGTTGATCACGAAAAGAAAGAAATTCACTTTAATGGATTCAGTTGTAATGACTTATACTAATAGGGTAAACGGCATACTGAGGGGTTCAAGTCCCCTCTACCCACAAATTTACTAATTAAAACTATGGAATTATGAAAGTAAAACTTTTAACTAAAGAGATTGAAAAACAACTTATGAAAAACCCTATCGGTTGTAATAACAATTTATCGATCTGTAAATTTTTTAATCCTTACGGAGCAGGTACATGGTGGGTTTTTGAGGGGGAGAAATTGGCCAACGGAGATTGGGAATTTTACGGCATTGCAGAGATTTACGATAGGGAGTTTGGGTATTTTACCCTTAGTGAACTAGAGAGTGCGAGAGTGAATGTTTTTGGTGTAAAAATGCCCCTCGAGAGAGATAAATATTACACTCCTGAGACTAAAGAGGAAATAATAAATAACTAAGATTATTATGGCAATGATGAGGGAGAATTGCTAAGTATTAAGGAATACAATTAGTCTTATGACTAATTACTGAGCTACTAATTAAAACAAATCATTATGAATAAGAAACAATTTAAAGCCAACGAAAAATACCTCTCGGATATCGGAGTATTTATAAGCGATGAACCGGTGTGGAAAAACGAGCCATACAGCAGAGAATTATTTTTCAGTTCAAATGCCGGTGGCGATCTCTCTATATGCGTGGAAGAATTAACCAGGGAGAAAGTATTAGAGCGTTTATCCGATTTTGATGTAAACGAAGAAACTATACTTTGGTGGGGAATTGACGGAAAAAGAACGCCATTTGAATCAATTAAAGATTTGTACGATGATATTGACAATTGGCGTACCGAGTTTATAGAGATTGCTGAGAATATGCCTTTTTAATGAATCAATAAAATAAACTATTATGGCAAGGATTGAATTTCCCATAGGGCTATACGATGAAATCTCCAGGGTGTTAACGGAGTATGAGCATCCGGAGGAAGTGGGGCTAACTACCCAGGAAACAGCAGAGCAAGTTTATCTAACACTTGTAAAAATACAAAACTTAATAGCAGAGGAATTATGATACCTACTAAAGATTTTATAGAGGATATTTATAATACTAATACTGAGATTTTAAGTAATGCCCATGCAAAGGTTCAATTTGCAATTATGCAATTACTCGCACCCTTTGGGGAGAAAGGTATTGAACTCAATGATAAAATAAATGGAATGTACTTCCCTTCAGTTGAAGTAGCACCTGGACTACATAAACAAATAAAAGCGATTCGATTCTATAATGAAATATTATACATAAAGGTTGAAGATAATTGGATATTTTACAAAAATATTAATGATCTGCCTTTCTTATTCAGCGAAATTTACCGAGCAATCGAAAGTGAGTTATTTTAAATTACAATATTATGACTGAACAGCACAGAAAAGATTACGAAGAACTAGTAGAACTGGTGAAGAATCACAATGTAGTAGAACTAAAAAACATTTTAAATATAACTAGCGAGGATGACGAGTTATTTGACTTTCATTACAAATCATTTTTGGCGACAATAGTTTATGGTAATCCTCCCTATCTATCCGGGATATGTAGCTTAGATAACGGCGATGAAACCTGGGAAGATTATGTAAGAATGAGCGATTCTGTTGATGTATGCGGATTGTCTTATGCAGATATCGTAATGTTGACTGATAAGTTTGAAAGACAAGTAAAGGAGAAAGGAGTAGTCTTTTTGTCCGAAGATGATGAAACTGGATGCCGTCTAGATTTTATGGACCAATATGAAAGATATGGAATTGAGAACCCTCAAATACGCTTAATGTAAACAATTATGGCACGATACCACCTAATAGCATGTGTGAACCATCCCGACGAATCCGGATGGACTAAAGAAAGATACCCGGAAATTGCAGAGAGGTATAACCAGGTAATGAATGCTCTCCGAAATATGGAGTACAACAAGGCGCATTCAATAATGATGGAGCACTTTTTAACCGATAGTGATTCCATTGAAAACCACCCTGAGTGGGACGGCGAACTAGAAATTGATAGCGATGGGGATGGATTATTCCTTTTTAAGAAAATAAACTATTAAAACAAACGAAGAACTATGAAATTGACAGCAGTTAATTTAGGTATAGTAAACTTACTAAATGATATGGGTGCAACCAAATTGGCGAACCTTGTTAACGCCGATGAAAGTAAGTATGACGCCATCCTGGAAGACGAGATTTATATAGAGAATTTAGAACTATTTGGCGATGATGAAACCCATGAATGCGTATGCGTCTGTTATGATGGATACGCTCTATGTCAAGAAGTAGGTACAGATATAACCTTTAAACAGACATACCCCCAATTAGAGGATATCCAGGACGATGGGGATGCTTGTGAAGAAATAAGGAAGTATAGAGGACTCCCTCATATAGAATGTATCCACTACGGAGATATAATGATGACGTACGGGGAATGTGTTAAATTATAAACTGAACCGCCACCAAAATTATCATTGAACCAATACATTGTAATAATAATTTAGTATATTTGTATAGTCAGTCACAGAATTTAAAACCATTGTCACAAGTTGTCAAACTGAGCTATTAGCTTTGCAAAAAATAAGGAGGTATATATGGTCGGAATTTTAATTTTATTATTCGTTTTCAGTTTATTTCTTTTAGGAATAGAAACTAGAGATTGGGGACTTATCCTTACTAGCATCTTACCTTTTGTTGCCGCAATAGTGGCATTTATATTACAAAGGTATGGCGAAAAAATCCTAGAAGAGAGTAGAAAAAAGAACCCCGATGTTGAGAAATCAATAAGAGAAGTTGATAAAGCATTAAGGAATTTTAAACATGGCAGATTATAGTCTATACCCAATAATCACAGAGAAGAACAGAAGTGTTGCTCTTTGGTTGGAGAAATTCTTTGAGAAAACGCCACAATGGGAAGACTTAACCTCTGTCAACTTAAAAAAGTTTAACGAGTATCTCCTGGCAAATCTCTCCCCGAACTCTGTAAAGACTTACATAGCCGAATTAAGGGCTGTAATTAACCTTTATAAAGACGATGTAATTATCCCTTGCCGGAACATAAAAACGGCTTTAAAACCCACAAGGACGATTAAATCAACCCATTGTTACCTAAATGGAGCTGATCTAAAGAAACTGGAAGAACTAACCGGCTTGAACAAGACACAACGGGATATAAGGGATATGTTTCTACTCCAGGCGTGGACGGGTTGTAGACTATCGGACGCCATAACACTAACTGAGGAGAATATAAACGGGAATATTCTTTCTTACACAAGCCAAAAGACAAGCATATTTGCAAGTGTGCCTATCAAACCATTAGTAAGGGATATCATACAGAGGATGCCAACCATAGGGGTATATAATAAAATGACTTACAATAGAAATGTACACAACCTCTGCAAATATGCCGGAATAACTGACAGAGTAAGCCTTTGGCAAGCCGGAGAGAAGTACACCGGAGAGAAATGGTCCTTCGTTTCTTCCCATACCGCGAGAAGGTCTTTTGCTACCAACCTATATGAAGCGGGTGTACCTATCAACAAGATATCCTATATGATGGGGCATTCCAACACCACAATGACGGAAAGATATATCTGCTCCAATATGGAAATTACAGACGAGGTGGCGAATTTTTTCAAATAATTTTACTTAACTTTACAGACGAATTATACAAGGCATCCCTCGCCTTTAATCCCAAAGAGGGCCAATAATTATGAATACAATTTCAATTCACGATTTCCGTTTTGAATTTGCCGGGTACGGCCATTACAAAGTTACATATACCTCCCCTAAAACCGGGAAACAATGGCGTAGAACCATTAACGATATGACTTTAATAGATGACACCAAAAACGCAGACGAACCAAAGAAGAAGGATTTGGAACGCCTAAAAAGGTACGTAAAAGACTTATATTAAACTATAAAAAATAAGGAGGAATTATGGCAATAGTAGCAATATCCCTAATAATATGCCTTATTGGTATTAGTGTAGAGGATTGGACTTTTATATGGCTTGGCGGAGCACCTATCGTCTTTGGCTTATTAGGTGGATTCCTGGATATACGCCAAAAAAGAAAAATTGAAGAGAGAAAACAATCCGATCCGGAGTTTAGGCAATGGTATTCGGAATGGGAAAGGAAATACGGAAAAAGATAATATAATTAAGTCACAACCTGTCAAAATTAAGTTTAACCTTTGTATTTGCAAAAAAGAAATAAGTTATGAAAGAGTTTAAGTTCAAGAGTTTTAGGTGTGTAGAATACACACCTGCTCGGTTTAAGGTTTATTTCTCTTATCAAGGAGAAGAAATGTGTATTGGCTATTCTAAAGCGTTGTTAGCCCCTTATTATAGTGATGAGAAAAATGAGGAAGCTATATTGGGTAATAGCATTAGAGATTATACGGATGTTATCCGTAAATGGGAGATTGCAAAAAAATGTGTAAACAAATGAAAAGAAACTACCCACTATTTATAATTGACAAGACCACAAGCGAAGGCTATCCTTACCACCATATAGCCGTTATGGGGGAAGAACCATTTGTGGTTAGAGTAAGACTGCTGAGAGAGTTGGACCTCTCCATATCCGGAGCCTTTTTTATCAAACCGCTATCCAGGGGAATGCTGTTGTTCGAGGTGGTTAGCGATATCCCAGATGGACCAAAGATTCAAAGTTTACTGAAAAAAGCCGCCAAAAAATACATGTTAGGCTATAAGACCGAGAATTATAAAGGTAAGGAGTTAAGTTTAGACAACCAAATACATCAGCAGAAACTGACTATTGAGCATAATAAAAGGAATTACGCCAAATTGGTTGAGCAAGCCGGAGGGGATGAATCTTTAGCGAAATTCAATATGGCTTTGGCCCAGGCAACTTTGGAGAGTCTTTATAAACTGAAAGAATTGTCAAAACTTTAATACAGCCGCATATTATTATGGATGCAAAAAAGGATATGAGTAATTTTATCAAAGAACTAAGCGAACTGATAAACGAATACGGCTTTAATGTTCAGGTTGATTCTGCTGCTGTAGAAGTCACTCATAAAGCAAAAGTATTTGAGCCTAATGTTTATAAAAGAGATTTAATTATTAGATTTAGCGAATTATTTACAGAAAACTAACACTAAAGATAAGCAAAGAAGGGAAAGGCCCTCTGTGTATCCAATGGGTAAAACCGTCACTTATCGTCAATAAAAAGTCATTTATTTGATTGTCATATAGTGATTATATCCCAGGCGGATCACAAAGAATCACTCTAAAAGAACCACAACCCTTCTGCAACCGCTTGTAGAGGGGTTTATTATTTCATAGAGTAAACCTTTTATTCACCCAGTTTGTTATAGTTGTCAATTTTATTGTCAATTCACTTTGTCAATAAACCTCATTGCTTATCTTTGTAACAAACCAATTGTCATGAAACACACATTTTATTTGGCGTACCCCAATGCTGAGGAATCGCCTATCATGTTAGCCATCCGCGACAAGGCTAAGAGAGTAACCATTTCTTTGGGTGTAAAAATCAATCCGGGGAATTGGGATAAGGAACTGCAACGAGCCACTAAAGGAACTATTGACTACCGGTACATTAACGAGAAGATTTCGGAATCGGAAAAAGCAATAGAGAGGGCGTTGAGTTACGGGAAATTGGATGGCTTATCATTACAAGAGGTCGCCAACCTATACAGAAAAGAAGTGGGATTGGAAGTTAAAGACGAGAAACCGAAGGCCGAACTATTCATTCCTTTTTACAGAATGTGGGCGCATACCTCTTTTGGGAAGCATATAGCCAGGAGAGCGAACGCCTATAGGTTTAGAGTGTTTGAGCAATTCTTAGGTAAAGCCGAACCAACTTTCGACGAGATAGACTACAACCTTTACATGAGGTTCCTGGGCGAACTACAGAAGAAAGGGTACAAACCCAATATGCAAGGCTCCTTTATTAAAGATATTAAGGCGGCTATGAACGAGGCATACAAAAGGGGACTGCATACCAATGTTGCCTACCAACGATTCGAGAAGCCGAGCGAACAAGTCACTACCATTTATCTTACAAATGAGGAGGTAGATAGTATATATGAGCTCGAACTATCCGGTGGTACAGAAATGGCCAGGGATATATTCATTTTGGGTTGCTACACCGGGTTAAGGTTCTCGGACTACAGCCGATTGACCGTTGAGGACGCAGAAGGTGAATATATCACCAAAATCCAACAGAAGACTTTAAGTGAGGTTTGTATTCCGGTCCACCCAAGAGTTAGGGCAATACTTAAAAAATGGAATGGTGCGCCTAAAATCACCCAACAGAAAACCAATATGTATATCAAATCCATCTGCTTTCAAATCGGAATGAATGAGGATATTGAGGTAACTGAAAATGGCGTTATTACCCATAAAAAGAAATGGGAAATGGTATCTACCCATACAGCTAGGCGAACTGCGGCAACAAACCTCCTATTATCCGGAGCCACAATCTACGAAGTTAGCCGTTTTTTGGGGCATACATCAGTTACCCAGACCGAAACATACCTCCGAATCACTTCGAGGGAAAACGCTAAAATTTTGGCTAAAAACAAGTTCTTTTCAAGGGAATAAAAAAGGAGGGTGTAAACCCTCCTTAACTATTTTTTACAATGTTGGCGTATTGTCCTGTAGGTATATTTAGATTTCTTGCCGAATAATTGTGATCTCGCCCGCCTAGACATCTTAATACTAACTGAAAATCTCAATAGACTTTTGCTGTAACATTCAAATTCTTCCATCGGGAATAACTCTTTAGGCGTAATAGCCGGTATTTCTCCAACGCCAGGAGCGATAATCTTACCTTCTTTAAAGAGAAATACCTTTCCGTAATTATTTTCCGGATGAACCATAACCGCCTTCTCCTCTCTCTGTTTGACTTAATTCCTCGACCAACTCGAATTGAATTTGCGGATATGGCATTACAATTATCTGCGCCACTCTCTCACCGACATTATACACTGGGTATATCCTCTCAGTACTTGCATATTTATCGTCATCTAAAGCTATTGATGGTTTAAAGCGTACTGAAACCTCTCCTCTATAACCGCTATCCACAACCCCTACAGCATTACTCAATAGCAATTGATTCTTGCAGATACTACTGCGAGGGAATATCAAACCAACATACCCTTTAGGAATTTCAAATGCCAATCCCACGCCATAACAAATATTCCCATACTCATCAAAATACTTACTTGTGGCAGTCAAATCCATTCCGGCGTCACCATCTTTAGCATAAGTGGGGAGTACCGCATTAGGGTGTACTTTTTTAATCTTTACATTCATTCTTGCACCTCCTTCCATGCGGTATTACCTACTGCTTTCTTAGTGATATCACCTTCTTCCATAATGATAATGGTAGGCAGACTTCTGATATTCATATCTGCACCCATCTCTGCACCCTCTTCTGTATCCATGTCATAATACTCTACCTCATAACCTTTCTCAGGTGCTTCTTTTTCAACAATTGGCCAAAGAGCCTTACATGCTCGGCAATGTGATGCCGAAAAGAATAATAACTTTTTCATACGTTTTATTTTGTGTTTAAGTTCATTTCTTCAAATACATCTATCTTGAATATTTCTCTCACAACCTCCTCTAATTTATCAGCATCATCCGCCCATTCATAGGATTCATCGGGTGAGAAATTATAATACACTCTTTTTACTTGGGAGTATATCTGCTTGAAGAAGTTTTTTAGTTTTCCAAAATCATTCTTAATACCTGTGCGATATTCCCCTTGTTTGGTTAGACATTCCTCTGCTTCCTTGCAGAACTGAGAAGCCAAGTCCATCATCTGCTGACCTGTGGAAATAAGTTTCATTGCTTTCTGTAGGTCTTGCTTTTTGACCTTCATACTCATTCTTACTTTCTCGTTCTCTCTGTCAACAATCTCAGCCATTATTCTCGCACCAGCTTCAAATGCTTTGACCATATCTCCCTCTGTATAGACAAGTGAACTGTCTTTTGCTTTGACATACTCATCTACCACCTCTTGTGCTTTATCGTGTTGTTTGGATGTTGTGGCATTGCATCCCTCCAATACTGCTCTGGCAAGGTCTGCCACATTAAAGAGTAAGTCATTCTTTATATTATTTCGGAATTGCTCACAAGCAACATCCAATAGTCTCTCGTTAATCATAAGTCGGTTAAAATTTTAAATCGTTCTTCAAATACCATTCTTCATACCAAGGCATCTCCCCATATCTACTCCTATGTTTCTTTACTTCTTCGCAATGACAGACATTGCATATACTTGCTCTCTGCAATCCTCTCATTATGATAAATTTTGTTATGGGGAGTTCCTTGCCGCACTTGCTACATACCTTTGTTTTCATTCAATCCCACTAAAATTAGTTGTTCAGCAAAAGGTAATGACTTAATCCAATCGCAGAAGATGTGCCAATGAGGCAGTCTATGACAGCGTCTCTGCTTGTATATCCTACGGAGAGTTTGGTATGAGAAATATTGTATTCGTTTCTGCATTGTACCCTCTGGTAGTTCTTCTTTCATCTTGACCAATTCTTCAGTTGGCAATGCTCTACCCTGTATGTGCATCGTACTCTCACTTGATAGTCTTTCCGTCCCAATACGGTATGTATCCATTTCGGCCCACCAAAAACGAGGCGCATTGATCTCTGCATAAACAATAAGGCCCCTTACAGCTTTGCTATGTTCCTCGCCACGCTTAACGAGAGTTGGCAATAAGATTAAATCTTTGTCGTCAAACTCTATTATAGAGCCGTACTCTATTCCTTTACCAAATACACCTTCTTCGTCTACAACTTGCTTGGTAAAAACTTTGCTTCTGCATTCCAATCCAAAAGGCAATCTTAATGCTTGTAACACACTCGCAAACCCAGCTATTTCTAAAGTCTTAACCTCTAAATATGGTTTCTTCTCTACAGTTAAATCTTGTTTATCCATCTGTTCAAACGCTTCTTTAAATGTTGTCATTTCTTTTTCTCCTTACAGTTATAATCATCACATTTCCCGTTACATTTTTCAACCTTATCTCCTTTGCTGTGTACAAGACAGATATCCTTAACAAACCGCCCTGTCACATAATCGCAATCAATCTTTATCTTCATATCCTACACCTCCTCTGGTCTTGTCATTACCATATAATACTTAACTGATTCAACATCACAGTACCACTCTCCACCTATATCTTTCCCACAGAACCCTACAAGGCTCTTACCTGTATACGATTTCCTGACCTTAAACTTTCCGATCTCCATTATTCCGTTGTGTAGGATAATTGCACACTCGTCACCTTCTTCTGGCACTCCGTGCTCTATTTTGTTCCATTGTAGCTTTGTCATACTCAATCCTTTTTTTTATAGGCAAAACAAGCCTTATCTGTTAGTTTAATTGTTTTGTATTCACTATTACTTCTTTTACTCTTTTGTAGCAAACAATATTGAATTGCCCTGCTGGAATATTGATTAAGAGCAAATCTGACTCTATGGACACAAGTTCTACAAGTTGCATCTTTAGGGATAAGGTTAGTTGCCATACATAACAAACTTAGTTCATCCATAACTCAATCCTCTTTAGGTGGAACAATCGGGAACCAATGGGTAATATCCTTTAATAGAGTATAAAATGCTCCACTTAAAATTCCCCATTCTTTACTATGCGGAAAATCTATCTCTTGATATACACCGCACATATATCTGCCCCATTTATCTCTCACTAAACACAATTGCCTTTCCTCTGGCAATCTATCTTTTACCTTAATCCAATCACTTGCTTTCATCTTGCATTGCTTGTTTAAACTCATCAATAAATTCCTCTAAAGAATCATAACCTCCCATCGCTTTAACCTCTCCAAAACTTCCTCTACCGCTACTATGGTCTCTAAACATCAACTCATTGTCTAACCACTCTACCGCCTTTTTAATCATCTCCCTCTTTGTTCTTTCTGCTGTCTTTTCAACTGCGTAGAGGAGTGCTTGACCTTCGTTGTTTTCTTGCATCCTCTCTTGCATCCATTCTGCACCTTTGATAAATCCCTCTCTCACTTCTAAAGGAGCTTTTGAACCTATTTCAAACTGATATGCAAACTCTTTTTGAGCAGCTTGTCTTATTTCTTCTGTAGTCATTTTTCTTCCTCCTTGTATTCATAAATATTCCCTACTATCACACCGCAATCTGGTTCATCGTGATATTCTACCAAACTCCATAATGGAAATCCGCCATAAACATCTTTGTTAAACTCCTCTACAGAGGCATAAAACATTCCACTTAGGAATTTAACTACATACTTTTCATTACGCCACAAGATTATATCTCCCTCATAAATCTCCTTGCTGTTCTTGTCTTTCAGTCCTGTGTATTGGCCAAGTGTATTTATATCACAGGTTATTGTAGTTAGTTTCCAATCGTGAGTATTACCTCTAATAGCATATGGGATAGCACAAAAACCATCACCGATAATAACTCCGTATCCAGAAATCCAATTATTATCATTTAGTTGTTTCGCTCTAAACTTTATTTCTCGCATTGTGATTCCTCCTTTAGTTTATCAATTAAGGCTGATGCAATAGTGGTTGCTGTACTTGCTATTGATATAGATGTTTCAATCTCGCAAAGTTTAGGATTCATCACTAACCCCTGCATCGC